>Ga0114934_10000955_pt1 | contig 18758 bp, 16 predicted proteins | sample 4SBtaG_2_FD_99695 | JGI IMG/M metagenome (GOLD analysis project Ga0114934, IMG submission 99695) | Deep subsurface microbial communities from Kolumbo volcano to uncover new lineages of life (NeLLi) - 4SBTROV10_white metaG | ecosystem: Environmental > Aquatic > Marine > Volcanic ...
ATATTAATCTTTCTCAAACGAGTTAATGTTACTGGTCTTCTCTTATGCTTATAACTTTTCAAGTTAGTAGGATAACTTGGGCTATGCTTGTAATCATCATAATCACTTGCTTGCTTATACTTACCCTTTCCTACTTTCATAGGACCATTCCTCATTAAGAAATCCCTATGAGCAGAGTATTTAGAATAAAAACCATTCCCTCTTAAATAATAATAACCTGGTCCCCTATTATACCCTTGCTTTAAATTCGGGTCTACATTACGCCATTTTATTACACTTGGCATGATTATAATCCTCCTAATAAATGTGGTAACAAGCCACGACTATAAAGTATTAATAATATTCCTCCAACTAAAGAAATTAATATTATCTTATCTTTGAATAACAAAATTGTTATAACCCATAAAAATATCATTATTATGGTAGTAGTATCTAAACCTATTCCTGAAACTAAATTAGCTTTGTTTTCAGTATAACCTCTTATAGTATTAGCTGATTGATTTAAAATATTATTAAAAGAGAATGCTGAAACTGAACTTATGATTAATATGAAACCAAGTATTACCATTAATATCTTAGACATATACACGCCAATCACCTCTAGCACGTCTTGCTTCTTCCTCTTCTTTTTTCTTTCTTTCTTCCTCTTTTTTCCTTCTAGCTTCTTCCTTCTTTCTTGCTTCTTCCATTCTTTTTAATTCTTTTTCTTTATTTATTACTCTCTCCATTTCTCCTTCCATTCTTTTTAATTCCTCTTTCCTCTTATTCTTTTCATTCATAGCAGCAATATACTCTCTTGTCTTCTGCAACTCTAATTGTTTTCCTTGAAGAGATAACTCTGACCTATTACCCCTCTTCTTTTTAAAAGGTAGTGAAGCAATACTAGTTAAAAGATTACCCCCCCCATCTTTTTTCCTAAGTTCTTTCAAAGCCCTTACTCTATCCTCTTTACTTTTAGCTATTAAACTCCTCGTTACTTCCCTCTGATGCTCTGCTCTTGCTTTCTGCTCTTCAGCCAAGTACTTTGCTCTTAAGGCTTCTGACTTTGCCTTCTCAATCTCACTCCTCTTCTCCTCAACCTCAGCAGTTTTCTTAAGCTCTTCAATTTTTCTCTCATGCTCACTAACAATAGTACCCTTAACACTAGTACCATCTCTTCTAACATAAGGTTTTCTTTTATGCCTTCTTATTTTTACTCTCATACTTTAATTCAACTCACTCAAAATTTATTAACCTTTCCCATCCACTATACCACCACTATATAAACTTTTAACGCTTTCTTTTCTTAGTCTTTCTTTTAGTTGTCTTCCTTCTGGTTGTCTTTCTTTTAGTTGTCTTCCTTTTAACCACGTAAAACACCTCCTCTTTTTTCTCCTACTGTTGCAATCGCATAAAGTATTGCAGCATGAATCCCTACTACTACAAAAGCAAAAGCAATAGGAACACCAACACTAGCACTCGCTACCACAGCATTATTCGTAGTATGTGCTATCTTACTTGGTATAGTTGTCCCACCAAAAAAAGTATTAATACTATCAGCTATTACAGCATAAAGAAAAGCATTAAACATTAAAGCTTCACTCACTGCAGGGTCCCCAGTATTATAAGCAGCAAAGTGCAATACTGCAAAAAACACCCCAACTATAACTATACTAATACCATACCTAACCCACTTACTCCTAATACCTCTTTTTGACAAGAAACCATTATCCAAACTTAAAAAACCAAGAACAAGCATACCCATTCCTATTATTCTAAAAGAATCTAAAACAAAGAAAATTAAAGCACCAAATATCATTAAAATAACAGGAATAGCCCTATTATCCTGCAACCACTCTGCAATAGTTGGTCTTAACAAAGCACTCCTAAGATTCTCCTCAAACTCACTAGGAACAACGCTCATAACAAAAACAAGAGTAATAGAACTAACACCAAGTATACCAAGTAAACCCCCAACATTAGGAATACTCAAAGGACTCAAAAAACTAAAACTTTGCCCAAACAAGTAATTAGATACTAAAAGTAATCCAAAAGAAAAACCAACAATAAACTGCCATTTCAAACTATTAGTACTAACAAATTCAGCTTCAAACTTCTTCTTAACAACTACAGAAAGTATTATTAAAATAACACTCAAGTAAAACACGTTAGTATAAACACTACCCCATTGAGTTGACTGAGTTATAAAACTCCATAAGGCAAGCATACCAAGAACTAAGAAAAACATTACACTTAACGACGCACTCTTACTTAACCCACTCATGTGAAAACACCTAACCTCCTACCAAACAATATAATCAAATAATTTACTAAATAAACTAAAGATATTAATATAAACCCAAGAACAAAATTATCTAAAAAATTACCCATGTAAAACTTTGAAGCAAACACCTTAACATAATCTAAGAAAAATAAAATTAACCCTAATGAAATTCCCTGCAATGCTAAAGTACCCCAACGAAGTTCAAAGTTCAAGCCACATCACCTGTTACAGTTGCCACTGAAGAGCAAATTATTAAAAGTAATCCTACTATGAAAGAATACTCTTTTTCTATTACAAAACCAAACAAAGAATAATTCCCTATTATGAAACTAACTCCTAAAAATATACCTGAAAAGAAAAGGAGTAAAGTAGCAATACTAAGTAATGAGAGCCTGCGTAAACTACCTAAAAACATTCCATTCTGAAATACTCCATAACTCGTTATGAACATTACTGCTCCTATCGCATAAGAATATTTTTGAATAGAAGGTACTCCACTGCCTACCAGTGTGAAAAATAACCCCATCATCATCACTGGTAACCTACTCATTGGTTTTCCTTTTAATTTTACCACTACTCTTTCAACTCCTTTTCTTACAACTACTCCTCAAGCTTCCCACGCAATCATTGGATGCATAGTTGCTTTTCTTATTTTAGGAATTTAAAATCTATTCCTAGTTTTACTAACAGCCCTAATCCTGCTAATATTTCTCCTAATGGTACTCCTGCTACTAGGTAACCCATGTACAATGTTGGCATTAACACACCAAAATACACTATATAGGGCATGTATTCATTTATTTGTTTTACTAAACTATTTTTAGCCATTTTACATTACCTCCTCTTAATTTTCAATTCTTTTATTATCAAACCCAAACCAATTAACCCCACTAAAATATAACCTAACTCGTATCCTCCTGTGAGAACACCAAGGGGGGTTTCTTTAATATTAGTAATTGATAATAATTTTCCACTACTTATTCCTTGTGATACTGAAGTAGTTACAGCAGTCCCAGCCATACTTAAAGAAACTGTTTGATTAAAAATACCTGGGTTAATAACATATAAAGCATAGCCTGCTGAAGCAAGAGATAATATTACTAAAATTGATGGAATTACTTTTGAATCTGAAACTGTTGTGAATTCAACTGCTTTTGAAAGGAATATTAAAGCCATTGCTATTAAAAACACTACTGTTATTAAGGGGATTATAAAACCCATTAAAGTTCCAGCTACTGTTGTTACTCCTAACGCCATTAACACCCATATTATTATAGGTAACATTTTATCACTTCCTACCTCCTTTTAAATACAAGAATAATCCAAATAAAAATAATCCTGAAGACATTAACACTGTCATGTTTTTAACTCCTTTGTAAAGGTCATCTCTCTCAAGCCATAACTTCAAAGTGAACATTGACATCCCTTGCTCATTACTCTTTATTATTATTGAAGTGTTATTTTCATTTGAAGGAACATTTGTTTGGTTTTCTTGAGTAGTAACATTAGTTTCTAATGAAGTATTTTGCGTTTCATTTGGTTGTGTTTCACTTGACTCTATTAAACAAGCCCCATTACTACAACCATTCTGGCACTCTTGCGTATTACTACTCTCCCATGAGCCAGTGCTACTGCAAACCTTAGTAACTAAAGTTGAGCCATCACATACTTTCTTAACATCATTAGGAGTACAAGACATACAAGCACCAGCATTACAACCATACTGACAATTTTGTGTTGCTGTAACCCATGAGCCAGAACCATCACAAGATTTTATAATTGCATTAGAACCACTACAAGTTTTACTACTCTCTCCTGGAGAACATTCATTAACAGGAGGAGTTGGAGATGGTGAAGTAGTTGGCTTGCTTTTTATAGTAATTGTTTTAGATTCACGAGCAGATATAATATCGCCACAATACTCAGTAAATTTAATAGTATATGTTCCAACTTTTTGAGGAGTAAAAGAATAATCAAAGTAATAAACATAATTAGAAGTATGCCCTGATGGAGAATTTAAAGTAAGTTCATCAGTAGGAAAATCATAAACTGAGGATATTGCTTGTGGGTCATACATTTTTACAATAGCATAACTATTAAAACAGGATACTCCACCAGGAAAAAAAGATGTTTCATCAACAAGCCACCTCACATTCTGTGTATTCCCAACGTAACCTGTTCCAGTTGTTAAAAAACTTAAAGAAGTTCCTGGTTGTGAAGCATAAAATAGCAATAATAGTGGTGAAATCATTAGTACTAATCCAATTGTTTTAAACTTATTCATTTTCATTTCAACTCACTTCTTCTTTCTTTTAACCCCACTAAATAATATTGTTAAGGATATTGCTACAAAACCTGCTATTACTAAATAAATTACTTTAATGCCTCCTTTTTGCTTCTCTTCATTAATTATTGTTCCTTTTCCCCCCTTACATACTGCTTTGCCATCTTTTATAACACACTGGTCATCACAATTCTTAATAACATTACTACCATAACCATCAGCATCACATTGTACTACTGATTTCATATCCTCACTACACGTTAAACTAAGAGGTTCACATTTTCCTACACTTGGTTCACAAGAACCTTTTAGATTATATTTACTTTCGGGTATTTTACCATTAACTGGAACGTACCCCTGTGCTTTTAAAACACAATTTGAATTCTTAAATTCTTGGCTAATACAAGAAGCCCTACCCGCTAAGTAACCAGTAGTTTCTTCTCCTCCTTTTACATAAGGAGAAGAACCAAAACTTTGTGTGAATCCACCATCACAAGTTAATACCATGTCAAAACTAACAGCATTACTATCAGGCTTATCATTCTTAATAACATATTTTACTACTGCCTTATCACCAGATGAATAAGAATCTTTCATAAACCCTGCTGAAATTATTTTAGGAACACCAACAGGTCTATTAACTTTAACAAAATCAGCACTAACTGTAATAGCATACTCAACATTAACCACATTATTATCTGGAATAATTTTAAAGTAATTCTTACCTCCTGTGTCTTTTAAGAAAGTTCCACTTTCAGTAACTACCTTATCCTTAGGTAAGTTCTTATAAGAATCAAAACATTTATTTAAATCAGCAGAACGCATTGTCCCAAGCCATTGCCTTCCTATACAATCTTCAAATTCTTGTATTGCATAATTATCTTTTACAAAACCAACAGGAACAAATTCCTTAACCCCATTATTTTCTTCCTTCCAGTAATATTGTTTTTGACCACAAATATCTTTCAAAGAGTTTAATCCTCCTACTACATTAATATAACCAACTTGCTTACCATCCACTTCTAAGTTACCATTTAAATTATCATTAGATAAATTAACACTAGCTGTCTTCCCATTATATCCTAAAGAAAAAGTTGACTTGAACTGAGGTCCTTTATTTTCTAAGTTATAATATTTACCACTCATTTCTTTGTAATAACAAGTTTTTCTCATAAACCATCCATGAGGTAAAGAACACCATACTTTAACAGCATTAGGGTGGTCTTTTTTAATTGATTTTAATGCTTCAGCATCATTCCATTTCCCAACTTCAACTGGTCCTTTAATAACATAATCTGCTCCAACATAACTCCCTTGAGGGTACTTACACCATGTTTCATAATTAGATTCTCTTAAAGTAACTGACTTCTCAGTAGCATACCCTGATTTTTCTTTAAAAGTAGTTGGGTTAGTAATATTATAAGAATCACCCATTCCACTATGAACAGCGTTAATAACCCAAGAATTAGTATTATCATTTAAAACAATTTTATTAACACTAAGAGTTGCCGTTCCTCCTCCAGGAACAAAACTCAATAAAGTTGGTTTAAAAACAATAATTAACATTAACACTAATACTAAACCAACTACTACTTGCTTGTCTTTACTTTTTTTCAATTTTAACACTCCTTTGATTTCCTCTTTAAGGAAAATCTTTTGGTGTTATTACTTTTTTCAAGCATGTAAGACAGCTTTCTATCTCGCAATGCTTTATGAAAAAAGATAAAACAAAGAGGGTTATAAAACCCTCAGTTTTTTTGGTTTTAGTACACGTTTATAGTGTATGTTACATCTGTTGCTCCTATTGCTGAGTCATCTGCTGGGTCTGATACTGTCCAGTATTTTTTTCCTTGGTATTCAAAGTTCTGGAAGTCAAATACTTTCATTTTAATTGGTGTTGCTCCAGTGCTTCCGTTGTTTGGGTCTACTCCTGCTTTAGTATTTATTAACACTGTGAAAGTGTCTTTTCCAAAATTAACTAAGTCAGGTGTTGCTACTTCCCAGCATTTCTCGTACCCGCTTGCTATTGTTGGTGTAGCGTACTTTTTTGCTCCTACTACTTCTACTGAAGTGAAGTTGCTTGTGTCGTAATCAAAGCACACTAAAGATTCTCCTTGTCCGAAGTAAGCGTCTGCTGTATCTTCTTTTATTTTTGCTGTTATATCTGAACTATCCTGTCCTGTTCCAAGAGTTAAACTTATTGAATTAGGTTGGTCAAATGCTGTTCCGTTACTTGCTAATATTGTTGCTGAACCAACTTTTTGAACTGCTTTTTTTGTCATTACTGCTGCTGATTGTCCAGTGTTCAATCCTTCTACCCATGTTTCATAGTAGTTGCTTTCGTCAGTATGACCAAAGACTAAAGTATAATCTGTTCCACATGGCAAGTCAGAAGTTGATGACACGTATCCTGATGTTGAAGTAGTTATTGTTTCTGTTGGTGAAGTATCTCCTTTCATGAAAACACTTACCTTAGTTGCTACTTGTGCTTTGTTAGCGTTTAAATCATTGTATGCTGCTACTCTCAAATCCGTTAAACCAGAAGCTGGACAATTTCCTGTGGTTGTTGTTAAATCTTGGCTTCCTGATGCTACTATTGGCGTTCCTGAAAACATGTTGCCTCCTCCAATAAATAGGAAGAGTAGTAAAACACCTAATACTAGGGCTATGACTCCTGCATCTATTTTTTTACCCATTATTAATACCTCCGTTTTTTCACTCACTTTTGAGTTTTATTACGCTCTTACTTCGCAAAGGAAAATTCCTTTTGGTTTTTTCCTCCTCTTCGGCTTTCTTCAGAGATGCATTCAGAACGCTTATTGTAAATTACTTTATTATGAAGTGCTTTTTATTTATAAACCTTTCGCTTTACTTCCTCCTGAAAAAAGTTGATTTTATTGTAATAGAAATTATTACGAGAGCAAACACCCAGAATATTAAACTTCCTTCCATATTACTCATTGTTACTCCCTTAGTTTCATTAAGCCCTTTGCCACCCATTACTCCTGTTGAAGACTTATTTAGTATACTAATATATATAGTACGATTACTTGAACTAAACCCTCCTGCTTGGTCAAAGCATTTAATATCCCATAACAAGTAACCATCATTGTTAAAAGACAAAAGAAAACTATTGTCAACACCCTTAGTTATATTAGTATTATTTAAAACTGGTTTGAATAACCCTGAATCATTAGTCCATATTTCACAATACTTTATGTTATTATAATCATAAGGAGTATAATTAAAAGTAATTGTTTTAGTGTAAAAATTTTGGTTATTAAAAGGACTACTAAGAGCAATGCTTGGGGTAGAATAACTAACACTTGAAAACATTATGGGTAACACTAATAAAACCAATACTATTTGTTTTAATCCTCTCAAAAATTTACCTCCTCATTATATTATAAAGTTTTTAAACAAAGCAAATAATAATATTACTAGTAAAAGGATTATACCTGCTTCAGCTATGAAATTGTCTTTAAGCAAAAAATAAGCGAATACCAAGCTAATTATTAAAAAGATTGCAGCGACATAAATTATTCTGCCACCAACAATGAGTAACGCCTTGCTCATAAAAAATTGCACTGCTTCCCCCTTATCATCCCCTAAAACTTTTTTCAATAACATGGTTGAAAAGGGTTCCTTACTAACATGAACTTCGATAGGAACACTTAATTTTTTCACTCCATCAGCATAAACATTAATAAAACCTTCATAACCTTTGGAAGGAACTGAAATTGTTATTAAAAAACCAACTGACTCGTTAGGGTCAAGAACTCTTAAAGGAGAACTTATTTGTACTCCTGTTTGATTAGTTTTCAATTCAATTGTTACTTTACCTCTTCCTAAATTAGTAACGTTTAAAATTCCACTTGTTTTCTGATTTGGTTCTAAGTTGAAAGTCATGTTAAGAGGACGCACTTTTATTTCATTAGAAGGGGAAGGAGAACTTCCTCCGCTTCCACTATAACCACTTCCTCCACCAGTAGTAGTGTTTCCTTCTGATACTGTTTCAAGTATTTTCACTGTCCTATTCTCAGAAGCAAATACTGAGTTGCCAGCGGTATCAGTGCATTGCACGTTCCACTTCAAGTAATTAACATTCTCCTGGAAGTCAAAAGAAATATTATTTGAAGAGTTCAAAGTGATATTATTATTTGTTTTCCAAGCTTGCCACGCTCCAGTAAAATCATTCCAAAGAGTACAATTAGTTATATTATTAATACCCGTAACATTAAAAACAAAAGTAACATTTTGGTCAGTAACATAATACACAGTTCCATTAATAGTCCTATTGATTGGTGAAACCAGCGTCATGTTCTGCGGTGATTGGTCTTCAAACAAACCAAAAGTAGAGAAACTAGTAATATTATAATTAACATAATTACTTATAGTATTAATAGTGCCTGGTAACCTCTGCCAAGAGGAATCATACCTCCACATCCACACGTTATTTTCATTAACTAAAGGAGTTTCATTATAAGAAAGATTTAAGTCAACCCAAGCACTAGCATCGTTATTTGTAATATTTATAAAAGATTGCCCATTATACTGATTTGGTGGGTTTGCTGGAGGGTTTGGCTCGTACTTCATAGCAACATCAGTTGCCACGAAAGAAGCCAGAGTTTTATTAAAAGTCATGTTAGTAACCGTTGCTTCTGAACCTGATTCTGCGTAAAAATCCCAAGTGCTAGAATTTAAGATAGTATTATTGTTTAAAGTTACTCCTATTGCTCCAGTAACATATACCCCGTAGTCATTTGAAGTTAAGGTATTATTAATAAAATTACTCCCATTATTTGCTATTCCAATGCCATACGTGTTTGAGTATATGCTGTTGTTAATAAAAGAATAAGTATAATCATCATTTATCACTATCCCAACAAGGTTTGAAGTTATGTTATTCTCCTCCCACACGTTGTTAAAACCTTCATTGCTTTCTATTACTTTATTATTACTACTTCTTAGTATATTACCACTACCAACGCTTGAAGAGCCACCACCTCCAGAACCACCAGAGGATATGATGTAAATGCCATAATAATTATTATTAGCAATCAAATTATACTTATACGTATCATTAATAGGGAATGCTGCTTCATAACCATAATCATTATTAGTAATATTATTATACTCATAAGTATTATTACCAATTATATCTCCCCCATCAAAAATACCATTAGTATTACCATAAATCCTGTTACTTGAAAAGTTATTACCTCCTATTGAGGGGTCAGAACCAGACATCTCAAGACCATTAATATTGTCAAAAATATCATTATCATAAATTAAGTTATAATAAGAAGCATCATAAAAAACACCAGAGTGGCAGTAATGAAGAGAATTATTTTGAATAATATTATTACTAGCGTAACTCAAGTAAATACAATAAGAATTACTACCCTTGTTATCATTATGAATCTCATTATTCTCTATTATAACATTACCCCCTATTCTCGCTCCACTCGTCATACCTAAGTAGGATATTAACACTCCTCTCTTGTAAATCTTATGAATATTATTACTTTTTATAGCAACATTCTTCCCAACTAAGAATATGCCAGTAAAAGCGTTTGTAAACTCGTTTCCCTTTATTGTTGAATTTTCAAAAGAAGCATGTACCAAAATCCCATGATAATAATCAGTTGAATCGAAAAAATTATTCTCAATAGTTGAATTTTGTAGGACTAAAGTATTATTAACTCCTTTAGGAGAGTACAAACCATACTCACTTGACTCCACTTTATTACCACTTATAACAATGTTTTTCACTACTTCAGGGAAGTAAAAACCATAATTACTGCTTGATAAGGTACTATCACTCACTTTAGTGTCATTTGAACCCTTAATGTAAAAATCGTAATAATAATTTGAAACACTACAATTCTTCACAGTAATGTTTGTTCTACCTTTAGCATAAAAACCATTACCACTACCACTACCATTAATCAAATGTCCCTGCCCATCAAATGCAATATTATCCCCTGTTATTTTCATGCAAGTACTAGCAGCAGAATTAGTAATATTATTAATCATGTTATAATTTCCTGAAGCCCATAATTCAGCACAAGCATTAACATTAAAAGTATCATCCGTAGTAAAATTCAAAACCCCTGAAGTAATAGAATCACCATCATTAGTAGCATTAACATACCACTCATAAGTAGTGTTCTTCCTCCTAGTCCACCAAGTATAAGTAAGAGTAGTGCCATTGCTAACGTTAGTCCAAGTTTTTAATACCTTACCAGTAGTAACAGAATACAAAGTAACATTCATCGAGCCAGTATTATCATAAACAGTGAAATTAAGAACAGGAGAAGTACTAACACCAGTAGCACCACTAGAAGGACTATTTACAACAGGATACCCTGTTTTTTCGTAGTACCCATATACTTGTTGTATTTCTGGGGTTATTGAACTATTGTCCTGCAAAAATATTTTTATTTTATAATTATTTATTACATTACTAAAATTGCCACTTGTTAACATAGGATTTGTTATTGTTATATTACTTGTTATTGGTTTATTATACTCAGCTAAAACAACTGAATCATTCCCCCTTAACCACTGCACCTTACTAATATTTAAACCAACTCCCTTTATTGTAGTGCTACTCATTTTTTTCCAATCTGGTATTGTTTGGCTTGCTGACTCCCATGTTCCTTTTTCTTTGTATTGTTTTCCTTCATTATACAAATTAGTTATTTCTTCTGGTGTTAAAGCCCTATTATAAATTTTTAATCCATCAACTAAACCATCAAAGGGAGCTACTCCTGTGTATCTTGCTCCTATAGTATAGTTATAATTATTGCTTAAAGCTTTTTCATTAGGTATAGTACTATTAACAAGAGAACCATCAACGTACATGCTTAGGTTTGTTAATTCTTTGTATGTTATTGTCATCATGTGCCAAGCATTATCATTTAATTCCATTGGAGCAGAAACCCTATCCCCCTCTGCATTTATTGCACCAGCCATAAATTTTCCTCCACAAGCAGGGTCATCACTAAAAACAAAATACCTTCCATTCCCTTTTTCAATAATTACCAAATTTGAGGTAGTTGTTGTTTTAAACCAGAATGATTGAGTATATTCTGTTGGAGTATCTAAACTATTACTATCTGGTATTGTAACCCAATTACTTGTTCCAGTAAAATCAAGTGCTTTTCCGTATTTTCCTTTTGAATAAGGCACGTCTCCATACCCCTCATTATTTACTCCTGCTTCATCATTTATATTATTTTCAAAACGCCAGTAAGAAACTAAATTATTATCCTTAGAAGCATAAGGAAAGCTTAATTGTAATTGGTCTGAAGGAATGTATTCTTGAGTATTAGTAGAAGTATTACTAAATACTGCTCCTAAGTTAAAATCAGAGGTACTTGTTATCATAAAATCAGGGGTAAAAGTTCCTTCTGCCCCCACGCTAGTTGTTGGTTCTGGGGAAGCGTACTTACAGACTAAAACCCAATCATAATAACTATCTCCCCCCGCTCCATTTGAGTATTCTCCTTGAGAAAGTAAAAGGTGCTTAGCAGTGGTTAAGTAATCTGTGTTTTTGGCACTTAATCTTTTTACGCCATTATACACCCATTCAAGATTTCCATTTATACCATAAGTAAAATCATCAACTTCATAAGTATTTAATGCTCCAAAAGAACTAGAACTCCCACTTAATTCAACCTTTGAACCCCCCGAAGGGTCCTTGTTAATATAACGCTCACTTAATGATTGTTGCTTCCATACATAAGCATCACCTTGAGAAGTATGCCACCAACTAGATTGACCTCCATTATCCTCATCCTGTAAAACACCATTACCAATCGAAATATCAGGATATTGCTCCTCTGAATACTTTCTTCTTACTCTTATGTCAAAACCATTCGTGAATGTTGCATTTGACAAAACATTGCCAGAAGAAATAACATTAGGCTCCCCCGCCAAATGTAAATTACCATTACCATCCAATTCAACAATAGCATTTTCTGAACCTTCCTTTTCTACTGTCCACTTACTCGTATCCAAACTCGTTCCCTTAAAATCATCAAAGAAATCAAAAGTTGCAGTTCCGTTCGATTTAGAGGAAGCAGAGGGGTTCCCGTAATACATGTAAACCTTTGCATTAGAATTATTTTGAATAAAAGGCACTTTCACCCAAAAAGTAGCGTTATCACTTGCTAATAAGTCACAGGTTTCAATCCAGTAAGGAATCTCAGTTTCTGTTTCAGATGCTAAATTATAATAAGTAAACCTCACATCACCACAATACTGCTGAACCTTATTATCAGAATACTCCTTAGAAAAATTTGTTATTACTTTAACCTGGTAATCAGTTAAGTTGTTAGCGTTTTGAGTATTATTAATTGTTATCCCTTTCCTATAACTCCAAGAACTACTCCACCAAGAAGTAGCAGAAACCATGCTTGTTAACAACAACACTACTACTAATGCTTGAAACAATTTCATTTTTCAACCCACCTCATTAACTTTAAATTATTAAATTTTTAAACATAAAAAACAACACCAAAGTTGTTAATGCTAAAACATAAGATTCCATGGGAAACTTACGCTTATAAAGTACTACTGAAGCCAAAGCAAGTATTATAATTATTAACGTAGCAACATAAATAACCCTATCACCAATGTTAAATAAAGGCTTACTCATAAAATTATTAACTGATTTAGCATAGTCCTTACCAAACAAGATACCTATTAAAACTTGCATACTACTCTCCTTATTAACATGAATATTCACTGGCACATTAGCTCCTTTCACACCATCAGCATACACCCCAATAACACCACTATAACTACCCCCCTTGAAAGGAGCTGAAACAACCACTTGAAATTCCTCAGTAGCACCAGCGTCTAACATTCTTGAAGCCTTATCAACATAAATCCAAGTTTGGTCTGGCTTAAGTTCTATTTCCGTTTTACTTTCTTTTAAATTAGTAACTTTAAATACTTCTATTTTCTTCTGCCCTGGAAACAAGGTTTCATTTAATTGAATAGGCTCTACTTTTATACTACTAATTACACAAGCAGCTAAATTAGGGTTCCATACAGTTCCAGAAGGACAAAGGACAATAGCACTACCTCCTCCACCTCCTCCTCCCCCACTGCCCCCAATATTTGAGAAGACTGAGAAACTAACACTATCATTAACTTTTTCATCAACTTTTAAAGCAACTATTATCATGTGATTACCAGTAGCAAGAGAAAAACTCTCATTCCAAGGAGAAGCAGTAACATTAACTACTCTATTTAACCCTCCGTCAACATAAATATTATAAGTAGTATTAAGAGTATTAGTTGTGAAAGAAAGTTCAATTGACTGGGTAAATATATTAGCATTTTCAGCAGGTTTTACTATATTAATAGTAGTATTAAAACATGAGAAGTTAACGCTATCATTAAATGTTTCGTCACTTGCTCTTGTTACCGTGAAATTATGGTAACCAGCAGTAAAATTAAAACTCTCATTCCAAGGAGAAGAAGTAACATTAACAGTTTCATTCAATAATCCATCAACGTAAATACTATGATTCTCATTAAGGTAATCAGTGTTAAAAGACAATGGAACATTGTATCTTGAAATGTTAGAATTATTTTCAGGAGAAATCATTGTAATATTATACAACCAAGCATAAAAACTAACACTATCATTAAAACTTTCGTCACTTGCTCTTGTTACCGTGAAATTATGGTAACCAGCAGTAAAATTAAAACTCTCATTCCAAGGAGAAGAAGTAACATTAACAGTTTCATTCAAAACACCATCAACATAAATATTATGGTCCTCGTTAATATTACCAGAGTAAAATGAAAGATTAACATTCTGTGCAAACACTACTGAATTGTTAGCAGGAGAAGTAATTCTTAACACATTCTCCTCTGGGCTGAAGGATTGCCCAATGTTGCTTGAAGAGTATTTGCGAACATGAATGTTATCCACCCAAATATTCAACCCATAAGTTTCCCAATACCCCCCAGACCTTATCCTACCTAAAACGTTAAAATTGTCACTTGTTTTACTAAAAATATTTTCATCTACTCCTGTTTGAGTATAAGGTGAAGAGGATTTAATAATAATTTTCATTAAATGCCAACCAGTTGTTTTTGAAATACCTGATAAGTATGCAGTAGAATCATACCTATACCACCATTCTGTATGTCCTCCACTATCTCCAACAAAAGCCTCGTGATTATGACCACTATCATCTGCTTCAAGAACAACCTGGTCATCATCATTTATAATATACATTCTTGATTCTACTACCACATTTGTAAAAGAAAGCCCTGATTTTTCAATGTAAGTATCCCAATAATCCCCACTAGAGTGGTATAAATAACAGGAGTAATCACCAGTATAAGTATGAGTGTTTGATTGTTCTATTGTCCCTCCATCTAAATGCTCGCTCCATTGACTTAATCCATTTTCAAACCCCTCAAAAAACAAAAAAGTTGTGTAACCATTGCTTGTCGTGTTCACTGCTGTTGTATTCCCGTAGTAATAATAATAAGTATTATTGTCAGTATTGTTTATCATGGGTGCTTTAATCCATACTATACTATTGTCACTTTCATTCCATTTTTCAATCCAATAAGGAATCTCCTGCTCATTCCCACTTGACTGGTTGAACCAAGTGAATCTCAAGTCACTGCCATCATCATTAGTATTTGAGTAATTAATGTTAGAGTAGTTTAATATTATTTTAACTTGAAAATCAGTTAAAGTATCACTGCTTGAAGTAAGATTAAGTTCATGCCTATACTGGAAACTCGTGTTGAACCATGGGTCAAGGGTTGCTAATTCGTTCCCATGCTTGTCATAAAGCGTGGCGTTCCATTTGAAATCACCATAAGCAATAGGAGTTAAAGTAATATTAGTAGTTCCTGGCATTAAATCAAAACTGCTTAAATTAACCTCTTTTGTTTCATTAAAAAAAGGTGGAGCAAAGTGGCTTTTAAAAAACTTGCCATTCCATTTTACTCTAGAAATTTCTCCATCCTTATAATCATAAGGCATTACTAAACTAACTCCTTTTTTTGCAAACATTGAATTGATTGTTAATGTTACTGGCTCACAAGCATACTCACCAGGTTTCACGTCAAAACCACAATGATAAGAAGGCTTATCAGAAGTAATACTAATAAAAGAGATAGAGTATGCTAAAGAAGTTAACATTAAGGTTAACAACAATGGTATTATTATTTTTTTCAATTTTAACACTCCTCTCATTTTTTTCAAATTTTTTGCAAACAATTACTACTTTTTAAATCATTCCTTTAATATAAACTTTCCTTATAAAGTCATTAAGAAAGGGTTAGGTAAGGGGTAAAATGTTTCTATTCCCTGGCTAGTTATTAAAGCCCATTCTTTAGGGTAATTAGAAGACTTCCCATAATGTAATTGCATTAATTCCATAGTACTAACGTTCGGAAACTTGCTTCTAATAAAATTCTCCTCACTAGTATTATAACCAATAGCAGGGGTTAGCACTGCGTCAACTTGTTGTAATATTGTAGTGCTTAATCTCGCTGGGTCTTGTACTAAATTAATTGGTATCGCTCCATCTTTCCTCCACTTCGTACTCATATGTTCTAAAGGAATTTTGCTAGGAGGATTTTTATTACCTGATGGAGCAAGTATATCCGCTTCGTCTGTAACAAACACTGTTTTTCCTTCTATCTTACCTGCTTCCATACCAGCCTTAATTGAGTATAATGCAAAAGCAATGTAAGTCATATTAATTTTATCTTCAGTGCTTAAAGAACATTGTAAGCCAACTGGTTGATTGTTTAATATTTTTACTATATCTACCTTATCATAATCACTTATTACTCCCTCACTTAACCTTCTTTTAAAATTATTATCAAGAACTTTTATCCTATCAAAAAACTTGTTAGACTTGTTAAGGTTTTCTAATTCTTTTTTGAATCTTTCAAAACTCTGTGGGTCTGTTGCCATCACTTCATCAAGCTTCCTCATACTTGGCTCCTGGTCCTCCACTCCTAAAAGAGAAGCTAAGAGTTGCCTTTTAAAACTAAATTCATCAATGCTAATTATGTCATCCATACTAACACTATAATAAGTATCAGTGTTCTTAAACTTAGGGCTTCCTCTAAAAAACTTTGGTGTTAAAACATGCAAGGGCATGGGTTCTGATTTTACTCCAGCTTCTTCCAAATAATGCAAGAAAGTAGGGTTGGTTTGAGGGTATTTAAAAGCAGGTATGTTTGCTTGTGGGTCTATTATGAACAAGTTACACTGAAAATACTTCCATAATTGAAATCCTATGCTTGCTGATATAGTTGTTTTCCCTGCTCCTTTTCTTCCCATGATTAAAAGGTTTAATGGGTTATTGGAATCTATTCCAAAGTCTAAGTAAACTGGCTTGTTATAATTATACCTAAACCCTTTCCTTGTTTTTCTTCCTTTTAAACCAAGTAAAACGCTGTTACCCTGAAGTTCTTTGTACTTCCCGTATGGCTTGAACCCATTCCAGGGTATTCTTTCAGCGTAGTACTGGAGTTGATGCATGAATACCATTTTAATCATCGTTTATTATTATAAGTACTAAATCTTTCCTCTTTTTTTCATCCCATTTTCTTACTTTTTTTAGTAATCCTTTTTTAACCAATGTTCCTGTCCATAATCTTATTGAGTTGCTTTTTGGGTTGTTTTTTAATCCAAGATATTCTGCTATTTCTTTGTATGTTACTGGTCTTCCAATTGATTTTATTGCTTTATATATCTTTTTTTGGTTCCTAGTTAAATTCATTATTAATTCTTCTTTTGATTTTGGTTGTTTGAGTTCTTTAGTGGTTTTGGTTTTTGTTATAACTAAATCTTGTTTCTTTGGAGTTTCTAATAAAAGCTTATCTTCTAAGGAGGAAGTATTAGACAATTGTCTAATTTTTTTATTATTTTCTGGACGTTTGTTCATTTCTTGTGATACAGGTGTATACTCTTGTGATACATTTGTATACAATTGTGATACACTATTACTTTTGTCGAGTTTTCTTTCTTTTTTCTGAACATTTGTTGAGTTTTCTTTCTTTTTTCTTGACATTTGTTCAGTTTCATTATTGTTTATTGGACGTTTGTTCATTTCTTGTGATACAGGTGTATACTCTTGTGATACATTTGTATACAATTGTGATACACTACTATCTCCCAACAAACTCCCAGACACTTCATTACCCGTGTCAAGCTCAACCTTAGCATAATCAATCTCGTCCAAAAGCAATTCAAGCTTCTTACGAACCAAATTAACTATCATATTCCTATTTCTTAAGCCTTCATTAATCATCTCAAGACCCTTAACTCTCTCACGCAATTCTTTTAACTCATTAGCCATACTAGAATCAGTCATTAAATCACGCACGGTATACCAAAACAAACTAACAAAAGCTACCATTTCCTCATAATTCTTAAACAATAAAGGAACATCAGTTAACACGTCCTTAACTAAACGAATACTATTCTGCATAGGAAGATTACCAGTACTAACACTTAAAGAATCAAGCCTTGCTATAGCATCATCTATTTTCTCAAGATAACTATTAGGATACTTTTTCCATACTATTTCATTCGTTTTCTCCAGCCTAATAGGCAATTCTCTACTCAAAAAACGTAGTTTTTCAAAGTAATCCATTGTCCTAAAAAAATCAGGTGGTTTTAAAATATCATAACAATCTTTTAATTCTGGAAATTCTAATGGTCTAATCCTCATACACTCGCCTCCTTCAAATGCTCATTTAATTCTTTTGCCTTATCATCCCACTTGCTTATCAAACATTTCCATGACACAAAAGTATCATTAGTAGTGTTTAAAACAGAGCAATTTTTATAATTGTTTACAATAACTTTTAATCCTTCAGCCCAACCAAGCATAGAACCCTTACTTACTCCTTTTTCAAAATACAATTGCTTAGTAGAGTTTGAACAATTGCTTAATTGAGTAGGATTAGTTACTCTTAAATTATTACTCCTAAAACTTAATACTAAAACAAATTCCAGCATTATTATAAAAAACAATGCTAGGATAAGAAAATTTTTCTTATCTTTCTTAAATAATATTTTTTTATTCCTTCTTTTTTTCATAATTTTAATCCTCCTTTTATTCTTGTGGTTGTATCACTGAATTAGAAGACTGCTTAGGAATGTAAGTGAAAAACTTTTTCTTTACTTCACCCATTTCG
>Ga0114934_10000956_pt1 | contig 18744 bp, 19 predicted proteins | sample 4SBtaG_2_FD_99695 | JGI IMG/M metagenome (GOLD analysis project Ga0114934, IMG submission 99695) | Deep subsurface microbial communities from Kolumbo volcano to uncover new lineages of life (NeLLi) - 4SBTROV10_white metaG | ecosystem: Environmental > Aquatic > Marine > Volcanic ...
TAACATTTAACATTATCCTCTAGTATCATAATAACATATTTTGTTGCTTTATGCACTATATTTTGATTTAATAATTTATATGGTAAGAAAAAATCCAATATATTTTATACCACTCAATGAAAAAAAGAAGTAATATAATACTCTTTATTTTTGTAAATATACTTATATCACTCATATTCTCATATTTCTTCCTTTACTGTTCTAATTATAAACTCATATCAAACCTTGAATCACACTGGCTAAGGATAAAATTTTCCCTGTACTCTATAGATATGGAGAAAATTTCTAAAAATAAGAATATTTTCAAGGCAGTTTCAGCCCACTCAATAGTACTCAGAGCGATTTCTGCAAATCTTGAAAATATTCTGAACAGTTTGTTCCATCATAAACATTTTTTCACCTCAAAAAGCTTTATGTTTCAAAAAAATGTTTTTATGATGTATAATGATGATATATTGGATAAAATAGAAAAAATTAAGAAAATATATATAAAGATCAATAATAGCAGTTCAAACGAAGAGCTTTTATCCCTTGCTAATGATTTCCAGAAATCTCTGAATGCTTTAAAATCACCTGTATATATTTACAGAAAAAGGATCATTTCAATATTTTTTATAATTCAGCTGTCCTTAATCTTTTTAATAGGTATACTTGAGATGAGATCAAAAAATGAGTTCAAAAAGGGTATTTTTGTATTCATTGAGCTACTCCTCATATTTTCAACTATAGACCTAATACTTTCCAAATTGGATTATTTTTTTGTTTTTGATTCAAATGCTGTAATGAAAAGAAACATTTATTTTGAAGCAGAGCTTTTTGATTATAACCGTGTAAAAAATCTTGGTTCAATAAGAGAATATATTAAGAAATGCAATGATAAAAGACTTATTTTGCTATCAAAAAAGCTAGAAGCAATGGGAAATACAGTTAAAAATATATCTGATAAACACATCTTCTTTTATGAATACAATGGCCTAAAATATTTTTTCCCTGTTGGAGCAGGACTTAGATATAGATTTAAGAAAATAAAATATTTTATTGATATGTTTTTTAGATGTACAGGGAGAGATACCGCCCTTACAAGCCTTAAAAATGTCGAAATACTAATGATAATTTATTATGGCTCTGCATTTCTAATGCAGGCCTTGATATTTATATTAGCAATCCTTTTTGAGATGCTTTTACTTTTTTTATGGAAAATGTATCAATAGACCTTTCTTCCAAGAAGTTCATTCAATTTTATAATATCATCCCTATAAATCTCTGACAAATATTCTTTTTCCTCATCAGAGAGTCTAATATTCAATGATCTTTTTTCAAGAAAATCAAATAATCTTTTATGAAATAAAGATCCATTAAAATATTTGCCATAAAACATTAGAAGTGCTTTTTTTGGACTTTTCTTCATGCACATCATATATGCCCCAAGGCTTAATTTATTAAAAAAGAAAGTATATATCCTTTGTAAAAGAGAATTTTTGAATAACATAGTCCTGTTTACCATTTCAAATTCAAAGAATAATTTCCTTATACCAATAAACTCATAAAATTCTGTAAAAAAGGCTTTTGGATCAGCTATCAGATCCTCAAAACGCAATATTAAAACATTCTCTTTTCCAAAAAGTCTAAAATATTCTGATATTGCAGGAGTATAAAAGTCTAATGACTTGATTAAACCCGTAAAAGATTTAATATCACCACGGTATTCTCTCATAGAACATTTATATCTGTACATCGAAAAAATCCTTTCTACAGGGTTCCTTAACACCACAATTATCTTTGTATTACCAAGTTTCTCCTTGATTTTACTTGCTGAGTAAGTATTCAGATATGCTCCTGAGACCTCCCCTCTTATACTTTTCCCTGAACAATCTGAAAAAAGTGATGAATATTCATTTTCCATAAGATAATTTTTTATTCTTGAAGGTTTCCTCTTCCCAAAAAAAAAGGTCTCCTTGATCTTTGTAAGACAGATATCAGGATGGTTTTTCAAATAGAAATAAATAGATGTAGTCCCACATTTAGAACCTCCGACTACTATAAACCCTTTATTATGTTTTTTATATACTTCTGATTTCATCATATAAATACCTCACCAAAGAGGAATCATTATAATATTCCTCTTTAACACTCAAAATAAAACATCCTATATCACCCATTTCCTTTATTCTTTTCACAAACTTATCATAAAGTCCAAGTGACTGCGGAAAAACAAGCCTTTTGAAAAAGCTATTAGCCTTATCCTCCAAGATAAAGCTCTTTATCTCATCAATATCAATCCTTTTGATTAGATTATGTTCACCCCTTTTCAATATAAAAAACCTTTTCACAGAAAAGAATTTTGAATAAGTCGTGATATTACTTCTTATAATATTAAAAGGCTTACAGAGTATAGCACTAGGATTAACTTTATTAAAGGATAGAAGTACTCGTTCATCACCAAGTATATCACTTTTATTTAAAATACCATGATCAAGTAATGATTTTATCAAAGTACTTTTTCCTTCCCCTGAATTTCCAAGAATAAGATAAGCCTCATTATTTATAATAAATCCGCATGAATGAAGCAATCCATACCCAAAATATCCATGCGCAAGACCAAAATTCAGCAGTAATCCATTCAATATATCTGTCTCAGTATGTATATAATCCCTATAATATTCTTTAATCAATATTGTTTTATCATGTGAAACTTCAATATGCCGAACATGATTCAACTTTTTACCCTTATATGCAAAAACATAATAATCATATTCGGATAGAAAAATTTGTATGATTAAATTATCAGCATTTTTAAATACTTTTCTTGAACTATATTTAATAGAATCAATGTCTGGAAATTTTTTTACATCACATACCGTTATTGAATATTTGCATTTTTTTGGGTACTCTTTGGATGATAAGAATAGAACATTATCCACAATATGGTTTATTTTCTGTTCGAGCCTACTTTTTTCAGGGATTTCGAATTTGAGCTTAAAATAAATATCAGCAGAATTACAGTTCAAATCTAATACTTTCAAATCACCTTATCCTTGTTTGTATATAAAAAATACTGATCCCTGTATTTCTGAGGAGTAACACTAAGCATTATTATATTAGCACCTGCTTCATGTAGCAGTCTGGAGCGATTTGGAAGTTGAGAAAGGTCAACTCCTTTCTCAACTATTGCATCATAGGCCGTAGTAGCTGGAATAAGTGCATCTTTATTGAGAAGTCTAAGCAATGAAACTACCCTTTCGGCGACATCAAAACCGAATGGTCTATTCTTATCCTGAAAAGGGGTCCCCAAAGTAGGTATAAAAGGCCCTACACCAATGACACTGGCATCAAGAGAAGTAGTAAATAGAATATCTTTAGCCAATGTAATCATATCTTCACCAGGAAGTCCTATTTGGAAACCAGTTGCAATCTTAAGACCATGTTTTTTAGCAAAATTTATAGTAGATATTATCGAATCAAAATCCTTTTCAGGATTGATTTTATCAAAAAGTTCTCTATTGGAAGTCTCGAATCGAATAAGTATACCTCGCAATCCATAATGCTCTAGTTCAATGATCTCATTTTCATCTAAAGGTCCAATTGAAAGTGCAACAGTCATCCCCGTTTCTCCATGAATTCTCCTTACAATTGATATTATTTGTCTCCTAAGTTCTAAAGAGTCACCAGCTTGAATATGAATATGGTAAAATCCTAAATTTCTAAGTTTTTTGCATTCATTTAATATTTCATCAATAGTCATAGAATATCTCTTTACCTCAGAATCCCTTCTAATTCCACAATAAAGACAGTTCTTATCGCAATTATTAGATATTTCCAGAATAGGAACAACTCTTATTTTTTTATAATGAAATCTTGTTCTTACAATTTCAAACAAATAATCTGCAGAATCAGCCTCGAGTATTTTTACAATATTTTCCTCATTAAGATTATCTATTAATCTAGTAATATCTGTTTTCATTGTTTTATCCTTTCCCATATATTCATTAACATCAAGAGAACCGAATGCCTAAATGAAGGATATTTAATAAATCTAAGCATAAAAAGAAGAATAGAAGAAAAAGGGTATGGAAGGAGATAGTATTTAATTAATGGCATTTTCCTCTCCCTTTCAGAAAAACCTATTACTTTTCCTATTATCTGTCCCGCCTTAATGGGTTTATCTGGAAAAATCCTATTATCCCCCTTAGTAATAATAAAGTCTTTCTTTTTTCTAATGCATCTATGTGCTATTTTCTTCTCTCCATCAGCAAAAACAATAATATCATTTTTGCTGATATCTTCTATATAGCATTTTTTAACCTTAAGCATTATACCATTAGTATACTCTGGCATCATAGAATTCCCTGAAAATCTAAAAATAAAAAATTCTTTTTCATCTTTCATAAACTACAATATAACATATTTTTCTGTTATAATTTAAAGAATGATAAAAAAACCTATATATATTTTTATTGTTTTTATTATTATTTCAGTTTTTCTGACTATTTTTTTAGATACATGGATCAAGGGTTGCTTTTTCATATTAAGATATGTTACTAATGCAAGGGATTGGAGATATTCCACTGTTGATAACAAAACTGTACTCAAAGAGTATTTGAGCTTGAAAACAACTTACTCCCCATATGTAATCTGGAAAAAACCTCATCACTCAGGCAAATATATAAATATAGACACTTCTGGAGAAAGAATTGTACCCCAAAGCGTGAAAGGAGGGAAAAAAATATTCGTCTTCGGTGGAAGTACCGTACTTGGATGGGGTGTACCAGATAATTGTACTATTCCTGCATATATTGCGGAAAAAACCAAAGCTGAAGTACATAATTTAGGATGTTCTGGATATGTCTTAGAACAAAACATTATTGATCTTATACTTCATCTTCAAAAAGGAGATATACCAGATACTGCTATTTTTTACGAGGGTATTAATGATGTATGGCTACTTGTACAAAAAACTTCTCCAGATAAACACCTTCAATATTTAAGGATAAGCAATATGTTTAATGTTAGAAAATCTTTTTTTCATGGATTTTATCTTCTTAAAAGGATGTTTGAAGAGCACAAAAGATTTAAACATGCACCTGATATTGGAATTAATCAGCTTATATCCCTTAGATCACATTTTGAAAGTTCTTTAAAAATACTTGATGCACTTTCAGAAAAATATGGTTTTAAATACAAGGTCTTCTTGCAACCCACCATTTTTAACTGCAAAGATGATAAAAGAAAAAGATTTATCCTATCACATTATTCCAAAGGCCTTACAAATATATATGATTCTGCATATAAAGAACTTAGAAAAATTAAAAATAATAAATTTATTGATATATCCCTTTCTATTGATTTGAATTCATCCTATTTTTTCGATTATGCACATATCAATAGAATTGCTAATAAAAAAATATCAAAGGTTATTTTGGAAAAGATTTAATATTCTTTAATCTAAACCATTTTATCGAAATAATAATATATGTGATATATGATATAAAAATAAGCATCCAGCTTAGATTTATCAAATAAGACCACCATGATGAAAACCAAAATGGGAATTTTATATCAATCCTGAAATCCCCCGGATATCTTAAATACATGGGTGGAAAAAGAAAATATGGTCTAAAAAACTCATTCATGCCATTATCAATATCACTCTCAAAAAGATATATATTTCCTGTTTTGAGCATAACTTTATGAAATTTCGACCTGCTAAATGAAATTCGTTTTTCATCTCCTCTTATATGATAAGAAAGTGACGATACCCTATTAAAATCAAAATTAATGACAGCAAGTCCTTTTACTGGTTTATTTGCATTTCTCCTAAAAAGTGTTATATCGTTTGAGGCACTATGTGGACAAAAATAAACTTCTTGAGTTACAAAATTATATTTAGTTATCAAGTATTCTTTTGCTATAATATCCTGCCTCTCTCCAGCCCCTACCCGCTGACCAATATCTCTCCAGACCATTAAAGATGCATGATTATCCTTCATATTTTTATCGATTTTCAGATGTATCTCTTCAGTAGAGAGTTCATTGTAATCCGGAGTGGTTAAGGGATGTGTTTTATTTTTATCAAAATATTCATTTCCAACAGTATATAATGCATATGGAGCAAGCCATATATCATTTTTATTCCCATTATGCTTATTATAGTATTTTCTCATCTCAAAAAAGCTTCTATCTTTATATTTAGTATAAATTATATCAAGCTGAAGAAAAATCAAAAGAAGCGATATAATAGACATCATTGAAAAATATTTATTCATTTTTGAAATAGGATATCCAAGCAAAATTACGAATGCTGGTAAAGAAAACATTGATTGACGCTGTTCATAAAATGCACTTCCAAAAATATGTTCAGAAACAATAGACCCTGCAAAAAGAAAAATAATCGGAATAAATGCATATCCTAGTATAAATAAATAATCCGAAAATCGTCTTTCTCTAAGTGAAAATATAGTACCAAGTAATATGCTAAGTATAATCAGGGAAAAAACTACAGTAGAATTATAGCTATAATAATAACCGGAAAATAGTTTTCTAAAATTTTCTATCAACATATTTATATTACTATAAATCAACCATCCCGCATGCTCAGTAAGATGCGCTTTGAAAGAACTATTTAAAGGAGATGCTTTCGCAAATATCAATAGAGGAGAAATAAAAATCCCGGTAATTACATTTATACGAAAAAAATTAATAAATTTATCTCTTTTAAAAATACATTCAATAAATGTAAAAAAAACAGCATAAAAAAATGGGAACACAAAATAATAATGTGAATAAAATCCTATTATTGAAGAGGTTATAAGATACTTAAGCCATTTTTTATTCCTTTCTTTCCTGTATTTGTACCATACTCCAAGAAATAATCCGCTGACTAAGAAAAGCAGTGTGTACATTCTTGCTTCCTGAGAGTGATATAAATGCATGGGAAGAAGTGTCATAATGAGACTTACTATCAAAGCTGTCTTTTTATCAAAGATAGATAATGTAACCCTATAAATGATATATATCCCGATAACACCAAGTATAGCAGAAAGCAGTCTAAGTCTTAGTTCAGCAGAAAATGGCAAAACTAAAAATGGCCTTAGTAGAAGATAATAAGCAGGTGGATGTACATCATATTGAAGGATCAACTGTATAGTCTTCACAATAGAATGGCCAATATTCCATTCCATACCGAATATCTCATCCCAAAAAAGACTAAAATCGGAAATACCTGTTAGTCTTATAATAAATGCGAATAAAAAGATTAAATACTGAATTTTTTTCATTTTTTCTTGATTTTTATTTTCATAAAGATAAGGGAATCTTTTTCAGAAAAATCAATTTTGAAATCAACTGCCATTTTTTTGATCATGAAAAGCCCATATCCTCCTGATGGCAATTTTTTCATATCAGGAGCAATAATATTAAGTTCTTTATAAGAATTGTCTTTATAAACAAATTCAAGTTCTGTATGTTTTTCAGAAAAAGATATTTTCACATTCAATATTGAATTTTTTTCACTTTTTGTATGCCTTATGAAATTTGTAAATATTTCTCCTGTAATAAAAAGTATATTATTAAGTTCTTTTTTATCATAAAGCTCTCTTTTCATATCTTCTCTCATAATATGAAGAAATCGTATGTCTTTAGGATAGGAAAATTTATAGTTTTTAATTTTTTTCATAATTATGATTCACTGTAAGATTTATAATCAAGCGAGCAAGATTCTTAAAATCATGTCTTAAATAATTGCTCTCTTCCATAAGATTTTCATACACAACCTTTACTCCAAGATCTTTCATTGCTTTTTTATCTATCTTTACGGGATATGAGCCCTGTGCTGCATATTTTTTCAATATATCAGGCGAGCCTTCTCTTGAATTTATGAATACATAATCCAGATAATCTCCTCCGAGATATTTATAAAGTGTCTTAACGTGGTCTGACGCGGAAAAACCATCTGTTTCATGTGGTTGAGTCATAATATTACATACATAGACTTTGATAGCATCACTATGTTTAATAATTTCTCGAATATCCTCAGCTAAAAGATTTGGTATAATACTTGTAAAAAGACTTCCGGGCCCGAAAATTATACAATCTGCTTTACTTATAGCCTCAAGAACCCTCTTATTAACTCTAGCACAATAAGGATCTAAAAAGAGTTTTTTAATCTCTTTTCCAGGTGTATTACCAATATTACTTTCTCCTTCGACAATTGATCCATCATTTAGTTTAGCCTTAAGAGTATGCATAGACATAGTTGCAGGAAGTATTTTTCCTTTTACCGCAAGTATTTTACTTGATTCCTCTACGGCAGTATCAAAATCCCCTGTTATTCCAGTCAATGCAGCAATTAAAAGATTTCCAAAACTATGCCCTGAAAGCCCACCTTCACCCTTGAATCTATAATTAAAAAGTTCTGCCATAAGGGTTTCTTCATTTGCTAGGCTTACAAGACAGTTCCTAATATCACCTGGTGGAAGTATATTAAGTTCTTCACGTAGTTTTCCAGAACTTCCACCATCATCCATAACACTGACAATTGCAGAGACATTTTTTTCATCATATATTCTACCGTAATTCTTGATTCCCCTCAGCAATGTAGAAAGTCCAGTGCCTCCACCAATTATTATAATCTTAGGTGATATCTCAAATTGTCTGGCTGGGAAAAAGTTCTTTATTTCTCCCGAACGACAATCTCGGTAAATATCATAAAGAGATTTAATTAATCTAAAATAACCAAAAATAAACAATAATATTGTAGGTATAAAATACACAGAAAATCCGAATAGGGATAGCTTATGAATACCTATCATAATGAATTCCGCCGTCAATAACGAAACGCAGATTATAAGCAAAATTATCCATTTTCTGGCTTCGATTTTAGGCAGAAACCATCTTAATTTGTATAGAATTTTCCTCAAAGGTTCAGTCATACCTTGAATATTTTAGCAAATAATATTAATAATTTCCAGTTTTATTGAGTTTTCTCACTCAATATGGAATCTTTCAAAGCTCCTATCATTGCCCTAAAATTAACCACTCTGTACGCAGGCTTGTTCATTAGAATAAATAATTGTGAATGATTAATTATAGGGAGGCTATTCCTATTCTGAAGTCTAAACCTATTTATTTTTTCTGAAAAAGACTTGATAATATCAGGATGAAAATATTCATTTTTCAAATTATAATCCTCAAAAATACTCCAGGCATTATCAAAATCATCCAAGCTACCATAATCAAAATTGAAAGATCTATAATACCATTCAAATAATGCTCCTTGATCACCACCTTTTTTCTTATATGCTCCCATATTTATTCTATAAAGACTCTTTTTTGGAGATATCTTCAACATCATTACTTCTGAGTCTTCAGGTCTTGCCTTTGCAAATTCAAGCATAAATTTTGCCTTTGATCTATCGTCAAATCTCCCTTCCGGACCGAAAACGCCCTGGAAAATAAATTTATATATATCCTCAATTTCAAGACCAGAATATGTCTCAAAATATGAATCAAATATATTTTCCCAGTTATCTTTCATAATTTCTTCTAATTGTCTTGCTATTTTTAGTTGATTTTACTTAAATTCCCAACTTATGTCAAAATCCACCATTTCAGATGGTGGGGTCAGGTCTTCACATTTCACAAAAAATGAAAAAATACTTCATATTTTTAATATCTTTTATATTCTATTTATTAACAGGACATTAAAAAAACTTAATAAATGTTTCTTAAGTCCTACACAATCCCAAACTTCAAGAGAGTTGCGAGCTGAGAAATACTTCAAATTTCCATTCATAACTTACTTATATGATTCAGCATTAAGATATAATTTATTTCAAAAGTTTTTTAACAATCTGTTAATATTAAATTAAATCTTTTTAAAAAGTGATATTAATATATGATTTAATATAAAATGTGAAATGTGAAGACCTGACCCCATTCTTGTACATTAAGCATCATACATGATATAATACTTTCATGAAATTAAAAATCGGATTTGTATATGGGGCTTATGAAAGTTTAGGAATTGAATATCTATCTTCCATACTAAAACATAATATTCCAGATATTGAAATAAAGCTTTTTTATCATCCTTTCCTATTTTCAGATGCCCTATTGGAAAATAATTTTCTATCATCTTTTTTCAATGAAAAAAAGCATATTGTAAATAAAATTATTAAATTTTCTCCTGATATATTGGCATTTTCATCAATGACAGATACTTTCGATTTTGATTTTTCTATTGCAACAGAAATAAAAAGAATCAATCCAGATATAACTACTCTTTTTGGTGGCATACATCCAACCGCAGCTCCTGAATTTGTTTCAAATCTTAAGTCCATCGATTTTATATGCATCGGCGAAGGCGAATTTGCATTCCTTGAATTCTGCAATGCATTTATTTCAAATAATGACCTAAATAATATAAAAAACATCTATTCTCAAAATACAATTACAAATAAACCAGTTTTGAGAGAGCTTGTCTATGATTTATCAGCTCTTCCCTTCCCTGATAAGGATCTTTTTTATTGTATTGCACCATATTTTAAAGAATCATATTCAATAATAACTTCAAGGGGATGCTTTTTTAAATGCAGTTTCTGCAATAATAATCTTTATTCAAAATATTATGGCTCTGCTTATGATGGCATTAGACGCAGAAGTATTGAAAATGTAATTTCAGAACTATTATATGCAAAGAAAAAATGGTCACCAAAATCCGTTGTTTTTGAGGATGATATGTTCATAAGTGACCGTAAATGGACTCTTAAATTCCTTGAAAGATATGAAAAAGAGATTGCGCTTCCCTATCAATGTATCGGACATCCCGCATTTCTTGACGATGAACTATGCATTGCTTTGAAAAAATCTGGATGCAGGAATATTGAAATCGGAGTACAAAGCCTCGAAAACTCAGTCTGCAAGCTATTTAATCGCCCTCAGAATCATAAAAAAATTATTAATAATATTAAACTACTTAAAAAACATAATATCTCTTTTAATATTGATCATATTGGTGGTGCTCCGGGAGAAAGCAAGGCTATGCAGCTCAAAGCAATTGAGCTTTACAATGAATTGAGTCCGAACAGGATAACCTACTTTTTCCTTACTTATTATCCCGGTACAGAAATAACAGAATATGCTTTAAAAAATAGAATAATCTCTATTGATGAATTTAATAATCTCATAAAGGGCAAATCATCTTCATATGAACAAAGTGGAAGCGTCAAAGATCCTGATTATGAAAATTTACGGCTTTTATCTGGACTTATAAGCATTTTACCAAAAAGAATTATATCATGGCTTATAAAAAGCGGGAATTACAAAAAACTCGGTAAGAGTTATCTTTTTGCAAAATATCTTCCATCACTTATCACTACACTCAGAAACCGCGAAGTCCGCGGAAATATCATAATCAAAAAATACATCTACGAACTCCTGCATTTTTGGAGATGGATTTAGTACCTGTCACTTTCTTCTCAAGTTTTTTCCATATTTCCCGATACAAATAACAGAATAGGAATAAATCGGTGAAAATGGTAAAAGGGCATTGAAGAAATTATAGATTTTAGATTTTGGATTATAGATTGATAAGTTGAAATAATTTAGAATCTAAAATTATAAAACAGTTCTGCAAAAAGACGAAGCAGAACCAGCAGGGGGAGAAAATGATACGAGGACTATACACAGCTACCTCCGGCATGCTGTGTCAGGAAGCCAAAACAGATATACTTGCAAACAATCTAGCTAATGTCAATACTTCCGGTTACAAGAAAGATAAAGTCATATTTAAGGATTTCCCATCAATGCTTTTAAGGCGAATCAATGATCCTAATAAAAAACTTCATGAGCTCAAAGTAGATCCTGCTCCATATGTAGGAAAAATGGGAACAGGCGCTATTGTTGACCAAATTTATAATGATAAAACTCAAGGAGAGCTTCGTGAAACTGGCAATTCAATGGATTTTGGACTTATGGGAGACGGCTTTTTTACCGTCAACACACAGAATGGCCCTGCTTTTACAAGAAATGGAGCATTTAAGATTAGTGCAGGAAATAAACTAAGTACTCTCGATGGACTTCCAGTACTTGCAAAAATAGCAGGTGGAAATAATTCATCTCTGGCAATAGATAAACATGGAAATCTGACTTCAGATATCGTAGAAGTAAGTATCCCTGAAAATACAAAAAGTTTTTCTGTTGCAAAAGATGGTACTGTTTATATCGATGGAGATGCCAAATATAAACTTCTTGTTGTGAACTTTGACAATCCAAATAGACTTTTAAAAAGAGGAAAAAATCTTTTCTTTCCAAAATCAGGAAGTGGAGAAGGCATAATAGCTACAAACACCGAGGTCCTTCAGGGAAAACTTGAGAACTCAAATGTATCGACTATTGAAAGCATGGTCAAAATGATTTCTGCACAAAGGAGCTATGAAGCCAATCAAAAAGTCATCACAAGTGAAGATCAGCTCCTTGGAAAAGCTGTGAATGAAGTCGGAAGAACCTCATAAAGTATAAAAGGACATTGAAGAAATTTTAAATTTTGGATTTTAGATTTTGGATTGTGGAAATTGGGGTTTGTATCTTCATTCATTTCATCAATGTTGTACTCAAGATTGTGAAATGTGAAGATCAGACCCCAAATGACACAAGATTGTGAAATGTGAAGATCAGACCCCAAATGACAAATGGGTAAAAAGGCAAAAAGGTTAAGGGTAAAAGGGGATTGAAGAAATTATGGATTTTGAATGAAGAATTGGAAAAATAGGAAGTAGGAAGTGGAAGGGAGATATAATGGCAAAAGGAAAGAAAAATGGTTTCAGCAACAATAATGAGTGATTTTAGTGAAAGTCGAAGTGCGGAGAAACGATACGAGCTAAGCATACATAAAGTATGTGTGCGAAGGATTTTCGACGGAACGATAAATTTCGCAAAAAGCACGAAATAGGGGAGGAAGACGATATGATGAGATCACTATGGACAGCAGCAACAGGAATGAAGGCACAAGATTTTAACATTAGTGTCATTTCAAACAACTTATCAAATGTTAATACATCTGGCTTCAAAAAAAGCAGGCCAGATTTTCAAGACCTTCTCTATCAGACTATGAGAGAAGCTGGTACTCCAGTTGCAGAAGGCCTCGAAGTTCCAAACGGTATACAGGCAGGAATGGGAGTAAGACCCGTTGCTACACAGAAAATATTTACTCAGGGTGATTTTCAACAAACTGAAAATCCTCTTGACCTTACAATCGAAGGTGACGGATTTTTCCAGATCCTAATGCCTGATGGAAGTAATGCATATACAAGAGATGGTGCATTCAAAATGGATAGTACTGGGACCGTAGTTACTTCAGATGGTTTTCATCTGCAACCTGAAATAGTTGTACCGCAGGATTCTATTGGAATTTCTGTTGGCATTGATGGCACTGTAACAGCAAAATTCGCCAATGGTGAACCCGATCAAGAACTTGGTCAAATAACCTTGGTAAGATTTGTAAATCCAGCTGGATTAAAGAATACAGGAAGAAATCTTTATACTGAAACTGCAGCTTCAGGAAATCCTATAGGTCCCGGAGTAGCAGGTCAGGATGGTCGCGGTACAATTCAACAAGGATATCTAGAAATGTCCAATGTAAAAGTGGTTGATGAGATGGTAAATATGATTGTCGCACAAAGGGCATATGAAGCTAACTCCAAAGCTATAACAACTTCTGACTCTATGCTTGGGATAGCAAATAGCCTTAAACGATAAAACAAATAAATAGGAATTTGTGATTATCATTTTTTCCGTACACAGACTGTTCACAGACTATTGAAAAACTTATGAAATAAGCCCGAAACAAAATACTGTGTAGGACTGAGAAATATTATCAATTGAGTTTTTCAACAGCCTATTCACTGATAACTGTTTAGTGTCTATAATGGTTTTACAGTATTCTATATGGTTATCAGGTAATTATTTTATCTGCTAATTTCTTTAATTCTTCCACCGATAAAATTTTTGAAAAATACATACAAATTTTGGAGGGAACAAATGAAACAAAGATTTTTCGTACTATTAGCAGGAGTATTACTCACCTTTTCAACAGCTTTTGCAAAAGATGTCTCTATCAACAGCAACACACTGAATGGAATTTTCTCAATCGCTGAGGATTTCTGCCAGTACAAGATCGCTAACGGAAGTAAAACAGAGATTCAACTCTTTTCAAAGTTACTTAATGAGATAAGAACTCAGCAAGCCGTACATATCTCAATAGATTTCGTTACTCATCAAGTATATTTCATTGAACCTCAATCCGAGATCCATATTATGCCTGCATTGTATTCTGTGAAGGTAAAAGACTCTAACCTTTGTAATGACCTTGAGATAATAACCTGCGAGATTGAAAATGAGATCTTTCCTGACAACGTGAAAAAATCCATGCACCTGAGAGTAGAACTTCAGGTCAGCCTAGAAAGCCTTACAACTCAGCTTTCTCCAAGAAACAGAGTATCTTTAGAGTATAAGACAGAATTCATTGACGCTTCAAACAAGACAAGGACACTTGAATATAACGGTCCTGCTACAATAATTTACTGAATCTAATAAGCATAAGCGGGTGCCCTTGCACCCGTTTTTTAAGATTATGACATATTATAAAATAAAAAAGAGAATTCACTCGATAATTGACCTTGCTAGCCCTGACGATCTTGCAAGTAGGATTTTTATCGGCTCTATAATGAGCCTTATCTTTTTAAACCTTCTCGCAGTAATTTTAGAAACAGTCCCTTCTCTATCAAACAAATTCAGCACAGAATTCAAGATCTTTGAAATATTTTCTGTAATAGTATTTTCAATAGAATATCTCTTGAGAATATGGACTTGCACCGTAGTAAAAAAATACAATCATTTTTTATTTGGTAGATTAAAATTTATATTTAAACCAATGAGTCTTATAGATCTTGCAGCAATATTACCGTTTTTCATACCATTTTTCCTGCCGTTTATTGGTGCAACAAAACTTGCTGATCTAAGATTTTTAAGAGCAATAAGACTTCTGAGAATATTCAGAGTATTAAAACTGGGAAGATATTCTACTTCATTCAGAGTAATAAGTCTTGTCATCTATACTAGAAAAGAAGAATTAATAATGGTGTTTCTTGTGGTCGTTCAATTGCTCGTAGTAATTTCTTCTCTATTATATTTTGTAGAAAAAGATATTAATCCTAATCTTTTTTCAAGTATTCCAGCATCACTTTGGTGGAGTCTTTCGACTCTTATGAGTGTTGATTATGTGCATGGCATGCCAAAAACAGCAATTGGTAAGTTTTTGGGATTCATGATTGCACTGTTAAGAGTTGGTATTTTCACTTTGCCTGCCGGTATTATGGCTTCAGCATTTTCAGAAGTCCTCAGGAAACGCACAGCTAAAAGAAGACATCAGCCAATGTCCTGATTTTTAACTTTTTCATTGATTATCTTTTCCAGAAGCTCTATACGACGTTCAAGCTTTTTCTTCTCATCACCTCTTTTTTCAGCAAGTTCCAATAGATACTTTTCTTTCTTTTCTTTAAGCCTTTCTATAGTCTCTGCCATCTCAGCCTTTTCAAATATAATATCTTCAGCATCCTGCTCTAATCTAATGCTGTCATTATCCTTATTCCATGTCTTTGGAATAACCTGATACCCATCTACAAATCTTCTCTGATTCATAAAAGACGGTGATACGATTTCAATGTTTCTTTTATGAAGACAATCAAGAACATATTTTTTAAGTGCAGACTTCTTGCTTATCAAGTGTTTAACATCCTTAAGAAATCCTGCGATCTGATAAGTCACAGAAAAATCTCCAAGTTCTATCACTCTTACAAAGCTATCTTCCAGTCCGAGTTGTACAGCGGCATCCAATAGTCCTTCTTCTATCTTTGTCCTTGCAATATCATAACCCAGCGAGACTTCAGCACTTATTATCGTTCCATTCGAACTAATCACTTTAACCGGATTTGTTATCAGATAAAGATTTGGTAGTGTAACCAACTCGCTCATCTCTGTCTGAAGTTCTATGTGAAGGAGTCATCTTTCGGTCACACGACCGAACTCTTCTTTCACAGACAGGAAATCACCAGCCTTGAAATTATTGAGTGCTCTTAACATAAGACCAGCCATTGCATTCCCTAAAAATGTTGTAGAGGAAAGTGCTATTGCGCCACTAAGAAGTATACCTAAAAGACTTAAAAGCTGTGCCCTTTTGGATTGTTCAATGGGAAGTAGCATCAGAAGTACGACAATAAAAATAATAAAAATAACTGTCAGGAACAACTGATAATATATCTTTGACTCTCCATTCTGTTTTCCTCTTCTAAGATACTTAAGCACAAATCAAAAAAAGTTGTAAATATGAGTATAAAGACAAGTGAAGGAATAAATGAAGAAATGTTTTCAAGCAGATTATTAAAAATTTCCATAAGCTAGCCCGGCCCTCCTTTTATAATAATCAAAAAGAGATATCTTTAAATATATGAAGAGAATCATTCTTTTCATATTTCAATACAGTCACAACATAAATCTAATCATCACAGCATTGTGCATATATAACATTACTTTTAAATTATTAAGTCTTCCATTAATATATTTGGAATCATTCAATATATCAAATATAAAACCGTTTTCTTCTTTTTTCATGTGAATCAATATGCGACTTTTCAGTATATTTTAACAACTAATTTCGTACTTATCTGTTTGAATTTTATGGATTAGGACGATAAAATAAAAAAAATCGTGGTTAATAGTAATTTTTATGTTAAAATATGTGTTTTTTTCATTTTTAGTTGTATTCCTGCATTTCTCAGTTTTTGCAGAGACTTATTCAGTTGTCAATCAGGATTTTACTATTAAGCCTTCAAGTCTTTATTTAAAAGATATTATTAATATCAAAGGAAAAAATGCAGATTTCATTATATCCGACCATTTTCTACCCGGTCAAAAGAGAATACTCTATATAACAAATATAAATGCATTATTGAAGGCTAAACAAATACCTGTAATACTCAAATCAGAATATTCCGCTATCACTGTAACACGAAAGATCGGAAAGCTCGATAATAATATGCTAAAAAATCTTCTATCTGAAAAGCTTTGTTTACCACTTGAACCTGATGATAGTGTAGAAATATCTATAGAAAAAAGAAAGCTTCGGATTCCGGCAGATATCTCTTCAATAGAAATAATATCCAAGCCTGTCATCGGTTCACAGATGTTGAAACTCATTGTTCACTCGCCTGATGGTAGCTCAGTAAAAGCGTATATCCCTGCAAAGATATATGTATATCGGAAATGTTCCGTTGCCACTGCAAATATCAAAAGGGGAGAAAAACTCTCGAAGAGTTCATGGAATAGAAAATATATAAAGCTTCGTACAGTGCAGGATCTTGAAAGGATAAGACTAATCGATCCGACTGGATATGTCGCCTCTAGAGATATCAGAAAGGGTAGTGTGCTTAAAAATCAATATCTTAAGCTTCCATTTTCAGTTAAAAGCGGTAGTCAGGTAACAATAATTAAAAGTATCGGTACTCTTACAATAAAACTAAAGGGAACTGCAATGGAAAATGGCTCTATTGGGCAGATAATAAGAATAAGAAATTCAAGAAGTGGAAAAATTATCTCAGCCAAAGTCACCGGGACATCTCTGGTAACAGCAAATTGAGTGAACAGAAAATAATTCAAAATCCAAAATTTAAAATCCATAATTGTTCTTTTGCCCTTTTACCCATCTACTCATTCACCATTTACCATTAATTTTTTATATTCCGGTAGTGCTAATACTTCTTCCGCTTTTTTTCTAATGATATTCGGCGTATTATTATCTTTTAAAACATCTAAAAAAACCTTCTTCACTTTTTCGGATGGAAATTCTTTAAGCATATCAATGTATTTTATTCTTGCAGAAATTTCTTTCTGGTAAATTGAATTATCTCTCACTGAGGGTATAATAATATCAAGTCCGTCATCATAATCAAACTTCCCATCAAACTTGAAATCCTTATAAAAGGGGACTCCTAATCTTTTCAATACCATCATCCTGGAAATATTTTCTTTATAAATCATCGAATCAAATGATTTGCATTGCTTATTTGGAAGCATTATCTTTGAAAAAGTCGGTATCATATTACCAAATCCAGCAAATAATAATAGAATCATAAGAGAAGATATTATATTATTATATATCCAAGCGTTTTTAATTCTTTTTTCATCAAGTGAATAAATGATCAAACCACCAAATATAAATAGTGGTAAAATCAGTGAATATACCTGATTGAAATCAAATCTATTAGAATAATCATATAGAAAGATTATTGGATAAATAACAAATAAAAGCATTAAAAAAAATCTTTTTTTGATATTTTTCTCAAATAAAACAATAAGCGGATAAATAAACAATATTCCTCCGCTGAAAAATAACATCTGAAAGAGATTAAAAATCCTTGTGAAACTAAAATCAAATTCATTGAAATCATGGCTAACAAGTGCTTTGGAATGAGACTGAGAAAAGAAAGAAAATACTCCCTGAAATATACTTTGTATAATATTAACTTTTGTAAAATAAGAATAAATAACAAATGAAAACAGTGAAATTACTATAAAATAAATAAATCTTCGCTTATTTAATATGTTGAATGCAGTATGTGTTAATATAGATGTCGCCTCAAGTAAGGAGGAAAGACATGCAATATTCAAGGTCAGTGAAGGTAGGAATTTTGAAGA
>Ga0114934_10000957_pt1 | contig 18743 bp, 24 predicted proteins | sample 4SBtaG_2_FD_99695 | JGI IMG/M metagenome (GOLD analysis project Ga0114934, IMG submission 99695) | Deep subsurface microbial communities from Kolumbo volcano to uncover new lineages of life (NeLLi) - 4SBTROV10_white metaG | ecosystem: Environmental > Aquatic > Marine > Volcanic ...
AAAACGGTCCTTGGAGTTGAGGTGGCAGTTGGAGTATGAGCAAAGTGGTAAATATACTCTCAATATGGTCGAAATTGATAACGCTATTAAAAATGTTATCACTGAGATTAAAGCCGAGGAACGTAAGATTGCAGATAGAGAAAATGCAATTAGAAGTGCTGCCCCCCAAGTTTCTGTGGCTACTTAAATAAAGCTACATCGCTGAAATCGCGTATTTCTGTAAGGATCTCTTGCACTCTATTAAAATCTACTATATAAAATAATCACTATACAATTAATTAGAACGTAGACGAGTATAGTCGACGGCCTAGAGACTGCGTTCGGAAAACTAGGAGGATATAATTATGGCAAACACTACATTTTCTGGACCAATATTAGCTGGTACTATTAAAAATACTACCGGTACTACTGTTGGAACAGACATGAAAAATACAGGTCAAGTTGTAATGGCTCAAACTGCAGCTGTTGATTTATCAGGAGGTGCACTTGCGGCATCTGCTCTTGATATTATCATTCCAGCAAATTCACAGTTAATAGATATTGTTTTTGACAGTATCACAGCAGCATCAGGTGCTACTAATATTAGCATTGGTCAAGTTGGTGGATCAGCTACTGCATACGTTAATGTTTATGCTATTGGAACATCTGTTGGAAGAAAATACCCAACAACTGAAGCTGGTGGAGCACTAGCTTGGGAAGATGTTGGAGGAAGTGATACAAGATTAAATGTAACTAATTCAGCAGCAACAAGTTCTGGTGAGTTAAGAATTACTGTTCTGTATCAACAAAATATTAACTTAGGTTAATAAATAATTAAAGTGCTCCTTCGGGAGCACTTTTTAAGGAGTAAAAATATATGTCGATAACATCAAAAGTTAGACAAAGCATAGTACTAAGTGCAAGTGGACAAGTGCAAAAATTGGTAAATACTAAAGCAGGTGCATCAACAGCGACTAATATTACTAAAGCACAGATCATGAATGTATTTGCTCAGGCTAGTGCAGCTGATGCTGAAATAAAAATTTATAATGAAATTGGTTCTGGTGCTACAGCAGCTCAATTAATTTTTCATGGTAAGTTTGGAACAGCCGCTAACCATGTGCATGAATTTAAATTACCGGGAGCGGGTATTTATGCTGACACTGGAATGTACGTAGTCCTAGCTAACATAGACTTTTTTTATGTAGTTGGAACTTTTTAAGGGAGTAGCCAATGGCGAATACAACATCTGGCTCTTATACGTTTGAAAAGAATTTTGCAATTGATGATATCATTGCAGAAGCATACGAAAGAATTGGCCTAGTCGGTTCGGCGGGTCATCAAATACATAGTGCTAGAAGATCTTTAAATATTTTATTTCAAGAATGGGGAAATAGAGGAATTCACTTTTGGGAAGTAGGTGATACTAATATTGATTTAATTGAAGGTCAGGCAGAATATACTTTTTATCGATCATCAAGTGATGGGACATCTTCTGTTACAGTAGGTGGAACTTCAGGAGCCTCTACTTACGGATTATCTGATGTTTTATCTGCTCAATATAGAACGGATAGAACGGCTACAGATCAAACAGATTTACCTATGACAAAAGTTGCAAGATCAACTTATGCAGCTTTCTCTAATAAATTAACTAAAGGAACTCCAAGTCAATTCTGGGTTCAAAGATTCATAGATAAAACTACCATTACCATTTACCCAACACCTAATTCTACAGCTGCATCTAAAGATATGCATATTTATTTTGTTAAAAGAATTCAAGATGTAGGAGCTTATACAAATGCAAGTGATGCTCCTTATAGATTTGTTCCGTGTATGACAGCAGGATTAGCATTTTATTTATCACAAAAATATGCACCACAAAGATCACAAGAATTAAAACTTTATTATGAAGATGAATTAGCAAGAGCACTAGCGGAGGATGGATCAGCAGCGAGTACGTATATTACACCGAAAACTTATTATCCAAATATATAATGGGACAATTTTCAAAAGGTAGATATGCATTAATGATTTCAGATAGATCAGGTGCAGCGTTTCCATATAGAGAAATGGTTCAAGAATGGAATGGTGCCTGGGTACATAATTCTGAATATGAACCTAAACAACCACAAGTTTCTCCAAGACCACATGGTGCAGACCCACAAGCTTTACAACATGCAAAACCTGCAAGAACAGAATTTGCAGTGACTGATTTATTAAAAGAAAATCCTTTAGAAACATATCAAGTAGGTTCTCCAATTGTAAATGTAAATTTACCAGGACATGGATATACTACTGGAGATACAAAAAGATTTAGAGGAGGTACTGGAGTTAGTGGAAATTATAATACTCCTGAAGGAGTTGGTGGAATTACAGGATCTACAATTGCAAAAGCAGCAGGATATACTATAACAGTAGGTAAATATGTTAGTGGCGCAACTGATACTGATGGTCCAAATGGTACGGGAATTTATGGAACAGATTGGTTTTATTTTAGCGCTGATACAAACGCGACAAGTGTCGCAACAGGAGGAGGTTATCCGCTGTCCGTTGGACCGGTAACTATACAAGCATAATGGCTGGAACAGTATTAAAAGTTATAAACAAAATATTAAAAAAAGTTAAGCCTAAGAAAAAATGGCCTAAGAAAAAATTTTCTAAGAAAAATATTGGTATTGGAAAAGTAAAACAAGAAGGTCTTTATAAAACTTTAGGTAAAGATAAGTATGGAGATATACAAATTATTAATAAAGGTCCTCAAAAAGGATTTAGAGTTCCATTAGATAAAAAAGGATTTACTGAAAGAAGACCTTGGGCAGCAGATCCAAAATACAAAGCATCTTATGGTGAAAGAGTTCCTACGCCACATTATGGTGCTACAAAAAAAGCTTCAGGTGGTTTAATTAGTGGTTTTCCTAAAATTGCTAAGAAAGGTTGGAAATAATGTCTGGAATTAGTTATAGTACATTAGTTACAATGATAAGAAGTTATACAGAAGTCGATGACACTGTATTTACTACTGATATCTTAGAAAATTTTATTTTAAATGCTCAACAAAGAATATTTAGTGATGTTCCTGTTGATTCTGATAGAGTTGAATATGAAGGAACACTAGCCGCAGATGTGCAAACTGTTAGAGTTCCTGCAGGTATGGTTTTTGTAAGAGGTATTGAAGTTTTTAATTCTACTTCTTCTAGAACAGGCAGAGCATATTGGCTTTTAAAAAGAGATAGAACATTTGTAAGTGAATATATAGGAGAATTAACTGGCCCTGAAGGGTCTCAAACAGGCCAAGATGTAACAGGATTACCTAAATATTATGCTATGTTTGGAGGAGCGACTGGACTTAGTTCTACTGCTTCAGGTAATATTGTAATGGCTCCTACTCCTGATGCCAATTATTTAATAAATATACATGGAAATGTAATGCCAGCTACTTTAGAGTCAGGAAATCAAACTAATTATATTAGTCTTAATTACCCTCAATTGCTTCTATATGCTTGTTTAGTAGAGGCATATGGATTCTTAAAAGGTCCAATGGATATGTTGACATTATATGAGCAAAAGTATAAAACTGAACTACAAAAATTTGCAAGTGTGCAAATTGGGAGACGAAGAAGAGACGATTATACGGACGGTACTGTTCGTATACCGATCGAATCACCGCCTCAATAAGGGAGATAATTATGGCAATAACATCGGCAATTTGTAATAGCTTTAAACAAGAAATTTTAGAGGCTGAACATAATTTTACAGCATCTACTGGAAACACTTTTAAATTAGCATTGTATGATAGCGATGCTACTCTAGGAGCAGGTACAACTGTTTACTCTACATCAGAAGAAATTACTAACACTTCAGGAACTGCATACACAGCAGGTGGAAAAGCTTTAACAAGTGTAACGCCTACGTTAGATTCATCTACAGCTGTATGTGATTTTGCAGATGTATCTTGGACGTCCGCTTCTTTTACAGCAAGAGGATGTTTAATTTATAACGATTCACATTCAACAGATGCTTCAGTTTGTGCGATAGATTTCGGTGGAGATAAAACAGCTACCAGCGGAACTTTTACAATTCAATTTCCTGCCGCAGCAGCTACTACAGCAATCGTCAGAATAGCATAGGAGTAAAACATGGCTGACGTTACAGTTTCGGTAACGGGTCTTCAGGCCATTGTCAACCCAACGGAGTGGAATGCCTCTCGTATGGGATGGGGCCAAGGTACGTATAATATCGGTGGCTATGTTGACGAAAATATTTTACAAGGTTGGGGTCACCCGGCATGGGGCCAAGCTGATTGGGGTGATGCTGATTACTACGATACAGGTTGGGGTCGTGATACATGGGGATCTCAAGTTTGGGGTGGTACAAATAATATTACAGTTATTCCAACTGGCGTAAGTGCAACTTCCGCAAATGGTTCTTTATCAGCTATTACATCCGTTTCATTTTCTTTAACAGGTTTAGGAGCTACTTCTTCTTTAGGAACACCAACTATTGATGTTTCAGTTAGTTTATCTTTAACAGGTCAAGGTGCAACTTCTTCTGTCGGTGCAATTACACCAGCAGATCAAGTGATGGGCTTAACAGGTCAAGGCGCAACTTCTTCTGTAGGAGCGATTACACCAGCAGATCAAGTAATGGGCTTAACAGGTGTAGGAGCTACATCTTCAACTGGAACAGTAGTTATACCCAACGTAGGTGTTCCATTAACAGGTCAAGCAGCTACTTCTTCTATAGGTGAACCATTTGTTGCATCAGGAGTAGTAGTAAATCCATCAGGTCAAGGCGCAACTTCTTCTTTAGGCACAGTTGTTGTTCCGAACGAAGATGTAAGTTTAACAGGTTTAGGAGCAACTGCATCACCTGGAATTCTTTCTCCTGCTACTGTAACAGGAATAACGGGAGTATCTGCAAGCACGGGTATAGGTAGTGTTATATGTGAATCTAAATACCCTATAACTGGAGTAGGAGCAACTGCTGGAGTAGGTGCTATTACACCAGCAGATCAAGTTATGGGATTAACTGGACAATCTGCAACAACTACTTTAGGACAGATTGGTGGTCCAATTGCATGGGAAAAAATAGTACCTAGTCAAGGTGGTAGTTGGAGTAAAAAAACAGCTACACAAGGTGGAAGTTGGAGTAAAAAAACACCTTCACAAGGTGGAAGTTGGAGCAAAAAGTCGGCTTAATTAGTTGACATTATATATAAAACAAAATAAATATTAAGGACTAGATAAGATTTTAGGAGAAAATTATGGCATCAACATATACCCCTCTAGGTGTAGAATTAATGGCTACTGGTGAAAATGCCGGTACTTGGGGAACAAAGACTAATACAAACTTAAATATTATAGAACAAATATCAGGTGGATATAAGGTTCAAACTTTAAATACTGCTGGAGCGGGAGCTAATACTACTGCTCTTGGTGATGAAACATACGATGGAGCAACGGGAGCAACTTTAGCTACAAGAGTAATTATTTTGGGAGCTGTATCTCCAGAAACAATTTCAGGTAATAAAATTGTAACTATTCCTAATGATGTAGAAAATTTTTATTTTATAAAGAACAGCACAAGTGGTTCTTACACAGTTCAACTTAAAACAGTATCTGGATCAGGAACTACTTTTACATGGGCAGTTGGTGAAAAAGATTGGCGAGTTTTATATTCTGATGGTGCAGGAAATATTGTAGAAATAACAATTACAAGTTCACCAGGCGGATCAACTACACAAGTTCAATATAATAATTCAGGAGCATTTGGCGGAGATTCAAATTTAGTTTGGGATTCCTCAAATGGATTAGTAATAGGTTCACAGAAAGAATTAAGACTCTCGGATAGTTCGGGAGGAGAATATATGGGTATGAAAGCAGCCTCATCAGTCACGGATTATACTGTTACGTGGCCAGGAGCAGTAGCCGCAGGAAACGACTACGTTCTAAAATCAACAACAGGTGGAGTATTGTCTTGGGGTGAAGTTTCAGGTGGAACATCATGGCAAGCAGTTATTACAAGTGGAACTACAGCAGCGACAGCTGGCAATGGTTATTTTTGTAACACAACAGCAGGTGCTATAACTTTAACTCTACCATCATCACCAACCATTGGAGATGAAGTCTCGTTTGTGGATTATGCAGGTACTTTTGATACTAATAATTTAACTATTGGAAGAAATAGTGAAAAAATTAATGGAGCAACAGCAGATTTAACTGTTGCAACAGAAAGAGCTGCAAATACTTTAGTCTACACAGATGGAACTCAGGGCTGGTTATTGAAGAATAAATAATCATGGCAACTTATCAAGAGATTCATGGAGATGCTATCCAAAACGCATCTGGTACTTTATCAGGAGTCAAAGACGGTCAAGTTTGGTACGATTCTGCAGCAGCAGGATGGAAATATAAATATGTTAGTTTAACAACAGCTGGTTCATGGAGAACTGGTGGAAGTATGCTTGTTGCAAGAGAAAATTTAGGTGGATCAGGAACATATACAGCAGGTTTAGGATTTGGAGGATATGCACCAAGCGCTGGTGCTCCTGTTGGTAATACAGAATCTTATAATGGATCAGCTTGGACAGAATTAAATGATTTAACTACAGCAAGAGCAGGTTTAGGAGCATCTCAAAGTGCACCCAATACAGCGACTTTAGCTTTCGGAGGAATAAAACCTCCAGGTGCAACTTATACAAACGAAACAGAAACTTGGAATGGAACTAACTGGACTGAAGTAAACAATTTAAATACTTCAAGAGCTTTAATGGGAGGAGCAGGATCATCTAATACTGCTGCTTTAGCTTATGGAGGAAATGCACCACCAGTAACTGCAGTTACAGAACTTTGGAATGGAACTAACTGGACTGAAGTAAACGATTTAAACACTGCTAAAAAAGAACTTGGAGATGCTGGAACATCAACTGCTGCTTTATGTTTTGGAGGAGAAACAGGTACTGCAGTAACTGCAAATAATGAAAGTTGGAATGGAACTAACTGGACTGAAGTAAACGATTTAAACACTGGACGAGCAGCATTAGGAGGTGCGGGCCTTCAACCGGCAGCTTTAGCTTTTGGAGGAAGAAATCATTCTACTACTATGGATGCAGAGACAGAAGTATGGAATGGAACTAACTGGACTGAAGAAGGAGATTTAAGTACAGCAAGAAGATCAATGGGTAGTTGTGGAACAAGTGCAAATGCATTAGCATTTGCTGGAAATGCTGTGGGCGGAGCAGGTTATGTAGCAATAACAGAAGAATGGGTAGGTTCTGGTCAACCAATTGGTGCTTGGTCAACTGGTGGAGATTTAAATACTGCTAGAGCCGGTGATGCAGGAGCAGGAACAGCAACTGCTGGTATAGCTTTTGGAGGAAAAACGCCTCCAAACAATTATGTTGGAAACACGGAAACATATGATGGAACAAGTTGGACAGAAGTAAATGATTTAAATACTGGCAGATATGATTTAGGATCTGCTAAAGCTGGAACACAAACAGCTTCTCTAGCTTTTGGAGGAGGTACAAGTGGTCCTGATAATTATTATGCTAATTGTGAATCTTTTAATGGAACAAACTGGACTGAAGTTAATGACTTAAATACTGGAACACCAGGAAGATATGGTTTGGGAGGAGCTGGAACAAATACAGCTGCTTTAGGATTTGGTGGTTATTATACACCACCTGCTACAAGAACAGGTGCTACAGAACTTTGGAATGGAACTAATTGGACTGAAGTTAATGATTTAAACAGTGGAAGAACGGGTCTAGGTGGTGTGGGGGCTACTAATACAGCTGCTTTAGCTTTTGGAGGATATGATACAACACAAAGAGCTTATACAGAATCTTGGAATGGAACTAATTGGACTGAAGTTAATGATTTAAATACTGCTAGGGAAACAGGCGGTAGTATAGGAACACAACCATCAGCTTTATACGCTGGAGGTTATACAACTACTTTCGTTGCAATTAACGAAGAATGGAATGGAGTTTCATGGGTAGAAGTTGCTGATTTATCTACTGCAAGAGCATATGGAATGGCTGGAGGTGGAACAACAACAGCTGGTTTTGTAGCTGGAGGTCAAACAGCACCTGGAACTGCAAATGTAAGTGCATTAACAGAAGAATGGAGTGGTTCTAGTACTGTAACTAAAACATTAACGGATTAATAAGGAGGAAACTATGGCAAAAACATATCAATACTGTGTAGCAGAAAACTGGGGAAAGGGTTTCATCGATCATGATGAATCTCACAGAATCACGTTTAAAGGCTATCCTGGAAATGTTTGGCAAGTTCCTGCATATAACAAACATGGTAATCTTTGGGTTGCTAAAGTTGCAGGTACTGTTAAAACTAAGGATGAAGCACAAGCGATTGTTGATGCAGAGGTTCAAGCAGCACAAGCTGCGTGGGATGCTCTACCTGAGGCTGAAAAAGCACCAGCTGTAGAACACAACACAAGACCTACTGACATAACATTAGAGGAATAAAAATTAAATGGCTACTTATATAGGCACGCACGGAGGTAACGTTCAGAAGTTTACTACTGATCCTGATAACCCGATTGAGGGACAGGTATGGTACGACGCGACTGATAATACTATCCAATTTCGAGCGGCAACATATACTGCTGCGTGGAGTACTGCTAACAGTTTAAACACTGCCAGATTAGGATTAGGTGCAGCAGGAGAAAGTGGTACATCTGCTCTAGCATTTGGAGGAGAAGCTCCTCCTAGTGTTGCAGACACAGAATCATATAATGGATCCAACTGGACTGAAGTTAATAATTTAACTACTGGAAGAAGATATCTTGGGGGAGCAGGTACTCAAACAGCGGCTTTAGGATTTGGTGGATTTGGTCCAGGTACACAAGAAGTTCTTACAGAAACTTGGAATGGAACTAACTGGACAGAAGTTAACAATTTAAACACTGCCCGACAAGAAATGGGTTCATGCGGAACAAATACAGCAGCATTAGCATATGGTGGAAATACTGGATCACCAACGGCAGTTACAGAAACTTGGAATGGAACAAATTGGACAGAAGTTAATGATTTAAATACTGCAAGATACATGTTGGGTGGATCTGGCACAAATACTGCAGCTTTAGCTTTTGGTGGATTCATTCCTCCTGCAACAAGAACTGCTGCTACAGAATTATGGGATGGAACAAGTTGGACAGAAGTTAATGATTTGAATACTGGCACAAGACAATTAGCAGGTTTTGGAATTACAACAGCTACTTTGGCTATGGGTGGAGAAACTCCAGGTGGAGCACAAACAAAAACAGAAGAATATAATGGAACTAATTGGACAGAAACATCTGATTTATCTACAGGGAGATATGATTTAGGTGCCGCTGGAACATCAACTAGTGGTTTAGCCTTTGGTGGAACTGAAGCTCCTCCAGTTACAGCAGCAACAGAAGAATGGAATGCATATACTCCTGTAGGCGCTTGGGCATCAGTTAATAGTTTGAATACAGCTAGAACTTCCCTTATGGGTGCAGGAATTGCTACAGCAGCTTTAGCATTTGGAGGAGAAGCTGCACCAAGTGTGGAAGATGCAACAGAATCTTATAATGGAACTAACTGGACAGAAGTAAATGATATGAATACTGCAAGAGCACAAGGTGGAGCAGCAGGCTCTACTAATACGGCTTCACTAGTGTTTGGAGGACAACCTCCTACAATGGGTAATACAGAAACTTGGAATGGATCTAATTGGACAGAGGTAAATGACTTAAATTCAGCTAGATATACTTTAGGTGGAGCAGGAACAAATACTTCTGCTTTAGCTTTTGGTGGTACTGATGGAACTGTTAGGGCTTATACAGAATCTTTCAATGGAACTAATTGGACTGAAGTAAATGATTTAAATCAACAAAGAAGACAATTAGCAGGTTGTGGAGCAAGTAATACATCTGCTTTAGCATTTGGTGGAAGAAATGCACCACCCGATCGGCAAGCAGTTACAGAATCTTGGAATGGTACTAACTGGACAGAATTAAATGATTTAAACACGGCAAGAAATTATCTAGGTGGACTTGGAAGCGCAACGGCTGCTTTAGCTTTTGGAGGAACGGCGCCTTCAGCAACAGGTGTTACAGAACAATGGAATGGAACTTCGTGGTCAGAAAAAGCAGATTTAAATACAGCAAGATATCTATTAGCTGGATCTAGTACGTCTTCTACAGAAGGATTAGCATTTGGTGGTAACAGTCCAGCTGTAACAGGAGTAACAGAAGAGTGGGCTTCTTCAGCTTTTTCAAGTAAAACGGTAACAACGGATTAATTATGGCAACTTACAAAGAAATAAAAGGAACAACTATTGAGTCTTTATCATCAGACCCATCTAATCCAATTGATGGACAAATGTGGTATAACTCTACATCAGCAGAGTTAAAAGGATATGTAAACGTATCATCAGGAAGTTGGGCTACAGGAAATGATATGAACAATGCAAGATATATTCCTGGAGCCGCTATTGCTGCAACACAAACAGCAGGTTTAATATTTGGTGGTTATAAAGTAGGAGAACCGGCCGCCGCTGCTTATTCAGAAGAATATAATGGAACTAATTGGACAGAAGGAAATAATTTAAATAATAATAGAGAGGCTTTAGCAGGTGCAGGCACACAAACATCTGGTTTAGCTTTTTCTGGATATAAAGATGCTAATGAAAACTACACTGAAACTTATAATGGAACTAGCTGGACAGAAGTAAACAATTTAAATCAAGCTAGAAGATATCCAAGTGGAGCAGGAGAAGTTAATACTGCAGCTTTGTGTATTGGTGGTAGAACAACCCCACCATCACCTATTGTTGCAATAGTAGAATCTTGGAATGGATCTAATTGGACTGAAGTAAACGATTTAAACACTGCACGTAGTACCTCTTCTGCAGCCGGAAGTAGCACAGCAGCTTTATGTTTTGGTGGTAGTCCCCCATATTTAGCTAATAATGAAATTTGGAATGGAACAAACTGGACTGAAGTAAACGATTTAAATACAGGACGATCTGGTGCAGGAGGTTGTGGCTCAACAACTGCCGCGTTATGTTTTGGTGGTAGTACACCTCCATCAAGTGCACTTACAGAAAATTACAATGGAACGAACTGGACTGAAGACGGTGATTTAAATGAAGCTAGATACAATGGCGGAGGAATGGGAACTAGTTTATCTGCTTTATATGGCGGTGGCTATAATACAACAGGGGTCGCAAGTACAGAAGAATGGACAGGTCCTTACGAAGAGACGCGTACTTTTACAGCTTCTTAATACTTGTAATAAATTTTAAATAAGTATATAAGAAAGTATAGAAGGATATAAAGATATGAAAAAAGATGTAAAAGAAGTAATCAAACAAGAAGAACCACACTTAAATAATTTATTAACACAAGAAGATTTGTCTTCGTTTAAAGGAATGGTAGACGAACTTCGTGATACATGGACCAAGAAACAAATGTTTCGAACAGAAACAGAAGCAAGGTTTTCTGTATTACAAGATAATAGATACCCAACTAAAGCTGCAAAATACTGGCAGTGTGTTAGAGAACAATCTAGTTATTTAGATAATCTTATGACTTTATCATTTGATTATAGAAGAAACGAAGCAAAAATTAAGTGGTTAGAAGATAAAGTTAAAAAAGAAGAAGATGATTATAAACAAACTAAATATCAAATAGATTTAGACGAAGCTAGATTTGCTAAAGCATCTATGGAAAAAGTTGCTAGGCATAGAATGAGAGAAATCAAGATGTGGTCTAAATTAAAAGGAGAATTTAATGATGGATCATTTAATGATAAAGATGTTAATGTTCATCAATTAGAATCATATGGATTGCAATACCATGAAAAAGCAAAATCTTTAAATGCAAACTCTAGTGAGGCTGAAGTATTTAATGTAATGGGACAACTTCAATCTTTACAAAGAATTAGAAAATCTGGTGAATTAGAAAACAGTTATAAAGAAAAAGAACAGATTACTCAAAATGGAAAACCTAAAGTTTGATTTTGTATTTCTAGGTCAATCTATTTTAAAGTATCAAGTACCTTTAGATGTCTTCAAGGTTATTAATCATATTTATGAACAGAACCTTGATAAACTTTATAGAGCTAATGGACAATTAGTAGGTAAAATAAAAAACGAACACTCTTTATTTTATGGTGGAAAAGACCAATCAAAAATGAAAAACCATAACACTCTTCCTAAAGACATCACTAATTATTTTATAACTATCTTCAAACATTATTTACATTTTAATAAAATAAAAGATTATGATGTACATCTTAATTCTATTTGGGTTAATGAAATGAAAGAACATGAATATAATCCAGCCCATGTACACAGAGGAACACTATTCACAGGTCTATCTTCTGTAATGATTTTAAAACTACCGTCTACTTTTGGTAGAGAATATTCTGCTGCGGAAACGCCTCAGAATGGAAGACTGCAAATCTTAGGTGCAGCTAATGGACAATTTGCTAAAATAGATTACCAACCACCAATGAATATTAGAGATTTTTATATTTTTCCATATGACATGAGACATTGTGTTTATCCTTTTAATGGAACTCAAGAAAGCAGAAGAACACTTGCTGCAAACTGTGATGTACAGTTTGACCCTATTAGAAATAGAGGTGTTGCATAATGGACAAACAATTTTATATTGATAACCATATTGGTTTATTTAAAAATTTTATGCCTAATGAATTAATAGATGATTATTTAAATTACTTTAATAAATGTGAACAACAAGGTGCTGTATATCCTCGACGTGAAGATGAGATGTTAGTATCTGATAATGCTATAGATACTATAAGAGATACTAATGTTGCAATGACTTATAATAATAAACCATTTATAGATTTGTTTTTTAAAGAAGTGTATCCAATATATGTTCAAAAATATTCTTTTTTAAAAAAATTATCTACACATAACATTCTAGAGGTTAAGATACAAAAGACTAAGGTAGGTGAAGGTTATCATTTCTGGCATTGTGAAAATGCAGCAATGAAAGCAAGAAATAGAATCTTAGCTTTTATGGTTTATCTTAACGATGTTACAGAAGGGGGAGAGACAGAATTTTTATATCAAAAGTGTAGGTTCAAACCTGAAAAAAACACTATGTTAGTTTGGCCATCACAGTTTACACACATTCATAGAGGCAACCCACCTTTGTCGAATGATAAATATATAATAACAGGATGGGTAGAGTACGGATATTAATATGGTAATAACAGAACCTAGATGGAAATCTTTAATTGTAGAAACTACAGGGGAACCTTTATTTACACCAGAACAATGTCAGAGAGTTATTGAAGCTGGAAGATCACAACCAAAAATAGATGCTAAAGTAGGAACTACTGAAGGATCATCAGCACTAGATACTAAAACAAGAACATCACATATTAGTTGGATTCCTTTTAATCTATTACCCGAAATGTATAAAAAAATTGAAAAAGTTATGTTACAAACTAATGGTAATCATTTTGGTTTTAATGGAATGCAACTAACAGAGTATGCTCAGTACACAGAATATCCAGAAGGTGGTTTTTATGATTGGCATGTAGATAATGATGTAAATTGTTTAAAAGAACCTCCTGTTAGAAAAATATCTATGACATGTTTACTTTCTTCAGAATCAGAATTTGAAGGTGGTGATTTAGAATTACTATCAGAAGGTAAAGCTGCTAAAATAAAACAAGGACACGCTGTATTCTTTGCATCTTTTATAAGACATAGAGTTGCACCTGTTACAAAAGGAAATAGAAAGTCTTTGGTTATGTGGTTTGGAGGTCCTTCTTTTAAATGATTAAAGAAGCTTATTTTCCAACAATCATATACGGTAAAGATGTAAACCTAGATAATCGATTATTTGAAAAAGAAGTAATTGATTGGTCAAACAAAGATAAAGGACTTACCAAAACAAATGTACAGGGTTGGCATAGTGATACCAATATGCATGAGATTCCTGTGTTTAAACCTTTAGTAGATGAATTATTTAAAATGATGAATGAAGTATTTAAAGAAGAATGGTTAGATAGGTTTCCAAGAATAGGTAATATGTGGGCAAACATAAATCCCCCAGGTGGATATAACAGGCCACACGTTCATCCTAATAGTGCTTTTAGTGGTGTGTATTATATAAAAACTCAAGAAGGTTGTGGTGAATTAGTTTGCAATGATCCTCGACCAGGGATTCAAACATGTATGCCAGCGAGACGTAAAGGAGAACCCCCTAAATATTTATGGAGAGAAGTTCGTATAACTCCAAAAGAAGGTAGAATGATTATATTTCCTGCATGGTTGTGGCATTGTGTAGAACCTAATAAATCAAATGATGTAAGAATATCAGTAAGTTTTAATTTTTTTCAAGATGGGTTTCAATAGATATGATGTTTAAACAAACCAAATACCAAGTAATAAAAGGAGCTATCTCCTATGAGTTAGCTAATTTTATATTTAATTATTTTTTACTTAAACGTGACGCGGTTAAATATATGTACAATAATAATCTTACATATGATACAGGAATGCTTGGTACATGGAGCGATCCTCAAGTGCCTAATACATACTCTCACTATGCAGATCCTGTTATGGAAACTTTAATGGTTAAAATGTTACCTGTTATGGCCAAAGAAACTGGGTTAAATTTAGTGCCGACGTATTCATATTCAAGATTATATAAAAAAGGTGATATTTTAAGACGCCATAAAGATAGACCTAGTTGTGAAATATCTACTACTCTTCATTTAGGAGGCGCTCCTTGGCCAATATTTATAGATGGTACAGGAGCTAATAGCGTCATAGATGAATTCAAACAAATCCATAAACCTAACGCTCCAAAAGGAACGAAAGTCCTACTTGATGTTGGCGATATGCTAGTATATAGTGGATGCGAATTAGAGCATTGGAGAGAACCTCTTGAAGGAGATGTTTGCGGACAAGTATTCCTTCACTATAACCATGTAAATGGTCCTTTTGCTGAAAAGAATAGGTTCGACAAAAGGCCGATGTTAGGTCTTCCCTCATTTGGGAAACCATAATATATGGAGTTATATGTTACAAAAAATAGGTTTTTTACCTGGGTTCAATAAACAGATTACCCCTACAGGAGCTGAAGCACAATGGGTTGAAGGTGAAAACGTTCGATTCAGATATGGCACACCAGAAAAAGTAGGTGGGTGGAATCAATTAGGTGAATCAAAATTAACAGGTGTTGCAAGAGGGCTTCATCATATGGTGAACTCTAGTTCTCAAAAGTATGCTCTCATTGGCACAAACAGAATTTTATATGCATACACTGGAGGAGTTTATTATGACATTCATCCTTTAGTTAATCCATCAGGAACAGCTATTACAAATGCATTTAGTACAACTAACGGTCAAAAAGTTGTAACTATTACAGCTTCTTCTCATGGATTTGTAGCTGGAGACATTTGTTTATTTGGTGACTCAACAACATTTAGTTCAATTACTAATTCTGATTATAGCTCTGCAACCTTTTGTGATAAAAAATTTATGGTTACAGAAGTTGTTGATTCTAGTAACTTTAAAATTACCGTTGAAAATACTGAGACAGGAAGTGGTGCTACTACTTCTGGAGGAATAACTTATTATAGATATTATCACGTTGGACCCGCTGAACAAGTTGGAGCTTTTGGATGGGGTATATCTTTATACGGTGGTAAAGTTTTAGGTTCTGTAACTAATACTTTAAATGGAGCTTTATTAAATGATACGGCAGGAACCGGAGGTTCAGGAACTTCTATTACGTTAACTGATTCTACTGGCTTTCCAACATCAGGTACAAATTATATTCAAGTAGGAACAGAAGAAATTTCTTACACAGGAGTTTCTGGAAATGATTTAACAGGTATTACTAGAGCAGTAAGAAACTCTACCAGAGCCGCCCATTCTAATGGTGCTACTGTTACAGACACATCTCAATGGACTGGCTGGGGATCAGCTGCAGCTAACACAGACTCAGTAACAGATCCTGGTCTATGGTCTTTAGATAATCTAGGTTCAACACTAATTGCTTTAATTCACAACAGTGCAGTTTTTGAATGGGATGCTGATGCTACTAATGCTACATCCAATAGAGCTACTATTATCTCCGGAGCACCTACTGCATCCAGAGATATGTTAGTATCAACACCTGATCGTCACTTAGTTTTATTTGGAACAGAAACAACGATTGGAACTACATCAACACAAGATGATATGTTTATAAGATTCTCCTCTCAGGAGGATATCAATACATGGGTGCCTACTGCAACTAATACCGCTGGTACACAAAGACTGGCTGCCGGATCACGAATCATGGGAGCTAAGCTTGGTAGAAATGCACTTTATGTTTGGACGGATACCTCATTATTCACCATGCGTTTTGTAGGTCAACCATTTACTTTCGCATTTGAACAAGTAGGTACGAACTGCGGATTAATTGGAATGAATGCAGCTGTAGAGGTTGACGGGGCTGCTTATTGGATGTCTGATAATGGTTTCTTTAGGTTCACAGGTAAACTAGAATCGATGGACTGTTTAGTAGAAGACTATGTTTATGATAATTTAAATACAACATCTAATCAATTAGTTTATTGTGGTATTAATAACTTGTTTGGGGAAGTAATGTGGTTTTATCCAACATCTAACTCCAATGTAGTTGATAGAAATGTTTGTCATAGTTATCTAGACTCTACAGTTAATAGACCTATTTGGTATACAAACGCTAGTACTATTTTTAAAAGAACTACGTGGCAAGATTCTTCTGTATTTGGTTTACCTCATGCAACGGCATACGATGCTGATGATGATACATCATTTGATGTAATAGGTAATACTGATGGAACTACTATTTATTATGAACATGAAACAGGAGTAAACTATATTAAAGGTGGAACTACTTATGCAGTGCCTTCTCATGTATTATCTGGAGATTTTGATATTACTCAAGATCAAAGACAAGGAATTACATTTAGAGGAGATGGAGAATTTATAATGAGAGTTAGTAGATTTTTACCAGACTTTATATCACAAGCTGGAACTACTAATGTAGAATTGGGATTAAGAAATTTCCCTAATGATACGCTAGTCAGTTCTACTTTAGGGCCTTTTGCTATTACTTCTTCTAGTCAATATAAGTCTTGTAGAGCAAGAGGTAGATCGGTTGCTGTTAAAATATCCAACACAGCAATAGATTCTAATTGGAAATTAGGGACTTTTAGGTTAGATGTACATTCTGGAGGAAGAAGATAATGGCAAAGATAGTACAAACATTAACCAGAGCTAGTAGTGACTATAGAGAAGATGTAGCTCAATCTTTAGTAAGAGATTTAGATGCTGTATTAGAAAAATTAAACACAACTTTTCAAGAAGAATTAAAACAAGAGATAGAAGCTAGAAGCTTCTTTTTAGATTAATGGCAGTAGTAAACCAATATAAATTTGTAGGAATAGATAATGATACCACTAATGGAGAACTAAATCCCTTTGGTTCTGGTAATCCTTTAGCTACTGAAACCTATGTTATTAAATCTATTTTAGTAACGTCAGCTGGAACACCTAGTCCTATTATTACAAATAACTCTATTACAGCCCTTAAATCAGCAGCTTTAACTGCTAACGTAACTAAAGAATTATTAACCCAACCGTTAATAGTAGAGGGTGGAAAAACCCTTACAATTAAAGCTGGCAGTTCAGACTCATTTGACGTGGCTGTTAGCTATTTAAATATTAAGAAAGAGGTAACATCATAATGCAAGTAATAAAACCAACAAAAATAATAACAACTATAAAAAATAAGAAAACAGGAGAAGAATATAAGACTGAAGAAGAATGGCAATCAAAGAATATCCCTGAAGAAGACATTCAAAGAGATATTCGTGTGTTCATGCCAAGTCTTGATTTGTTTGGAAAAACACAGTAGTATAATAAACCCTAGAAAAGAAGACAATATTATGGCAATAACAGATATACAAATTTCAGAAGAATTACAGACAGGAGCTCCTTCTATTAAGTACGAAGGTAAAGAAGGACCAAGACCCCCAGCACAATCACAGGAAGAAATGATGATAGCTAAACAAGTATGGGAGGCTATGGGTCCAGAAGAACAAGGTCAGTTTTCTAACTTCGATGAATTCTTTAGAAGCGGTGTTTGGAAACAAATACTACAACAAGCACAACAAGATGAGATGCAAGAACAACAAGGCATCGGGAGTCTTGGACCACGAAACATGGACCAAGGACCTGGTAGAATTCCTGCAAGATTCGGTGGTGATATGGAAGAATTAAGTATGAGAGAAACAATAGATACTCCACAAGGAATTGAAACATTAGATGAAACCGAAACTATGCAAGTAGCTGGCGGTGGTCTTAGAGGTGAAAAAGCTCAAGAGATAGCTATGCAAATAGCTGAAGAACAATATGGAAGAGATTTTTATGACCTTCCTTTTGAATTACAAATGAAGGTATATAATATAGCTTTAGATATCTGGGACAGCAGAGGAGAATAATGCCATTCAAATCAGAAAAACAAAGAAGATATTTATGGGCTAACGAGCCAGAGATTGCAAGAGACTGGACCGATACCTATGGAAGTAAAATTAAAAAAGCTGAAGGTGGGATAACTAGAATACCTTTTGGAGGTGGTAAGGATGCTTCAACTAGATCATTTGCTGTGTCGCAGGGGGGCGGTGGAAAAAAAGGTCAAGCTCACGCTGATAGAATAGGAAGAGAATATGGTTTTTCTGGTAGA
>Ga0114934_10000959_pt1 | contig 18727 bp, 15 predicted proteins | sample 4SBtaG_2_FD_99695 | JGI IMG/M metagenome (GOLD analysis project Ga0114934, IMG submission 99695) | Deep subsurface microbial communities from Kolumbo volcano to uncover new lineages of life (NeLLi) - 4SBTROV10_white metaG | ecosystem: Environmental > Aquatic > Marine > Volcanic ...
AGCATTTTATCTCAAACATAAAATATCACGATACTTTATACTTTGAAAAAGAGGTTTTGTCCAGTACTAATTGTATTATATTGTATTATATTGCCTTTTTATTGGGAACCGTTTAGCCGTGAAAAGGTATGTGAGCAATGAGATGAAGGGGTGTAGGCATCGGATTTTATAGACCATAGCCGCAACGTCCCTGTTGCATATGATTAAACTGGGAATTATTGCTCCGGTTGGAACATTAAATAGACTGTAATTAATGAAACAGGGTGATGAATGTCAGTCAACGTTTGCACCAATTGAATTTGCATCAATATCAGGAAAATAATCGTACCCTATATACATGATATTTTTTAGTAAAAATAAGTGTTATTTTTTTATTTTCTCTAATGTCCCTTTGATAAAGGCGCTAATTCCTGAGCTTTTTTTGAGGATAAATTTTAATCTAACGAGGTAGCAGAACAATAAACCAAAAGCCAGTGGAGACAGCTCTAGCAAAATACCTGTCATTCCGGTATTACCTCCACTCGCTTCACCAAATTCTGAGCCTATGCCTATTGCCATCCCACCAAGGATCCCTGTAACAAAAACCCAATTGAATACAGAACCGAACAATATGCCAGCAAAAAAGCAGGCTGCACCCAACGCGAACCACTTAAATGCGTTTTCTTTCTGGTCCTGTGGAAGAGGCTCGTTTTCTTTGATTACGCTGGCATGAAACCAAAAGGCGATGGCCAACATAATTAAACCATAATAAACACCCATAATTGATACTCCTAAAAATAAAATTTGTTAAAGAAGAGGTTGAAGATACGAATCATTGTTTTGTAAAAAAGTTAAATTCGCCAATGCTTGGTGTAAGTGTCATTTTATTTCCATCTTTATTTGTTACGATATATTTAGTGTATTTTGAGGGGCCACTACGGCCAGGGTTTTCGACTTGAATCAAGCCATTTTCTATATTGAACGGGACTGTTACAGTGAAATGTCCTCCCGGCAATCTCGAATCATATGAAGATGTTGTTAAGGTGCCATCGCTGCCAAACTCCCAATCTGTTTTTGCGGGTCGTTGAGGGCAGTCTTGGCACCTGGCTGTGCCATCCAGCTTCCATTTGCCTATAATCTCTGATACGTCTGTCAGTGATACCGTTTCAGAAAGATCTTTACGTACGGTTTCTGAATGAGCAGAGAAGGAAAATAATAAGAATGCGAAACAGAGTGATTTAATTGTATTGATGGTAATGTTCATTTTTATTTCCATGTTGATTGGCGTAGACCCAATAATGATACCGAAATTCAGGCTTGCTTGCATTCGAGTTGTTTAACAAAAATACATTAACCGATACAATTGGCTAGAATATATCTAAGCGAATGCTTCCAGTTACCACAGACTGATATATATAGTTAGGAGCGAGGTTTTAATAAAATGCGAAAGATTGACGCAGGATTATTGTTTGTCTTCAAGGCGTAGCAACAGGCGCATAGCAGGGCTACGCAACTGTTGCTACAACGCAGAAGACAGACAATAAGACAAGTCAGGATTCGTATATTATTGAATCCTCGCTCCTATAAAAAAGTGCAGACAGTTGCCAGAATGCGATTGGTTGGAGTGGAAGGATAATTTCTACTTTATTTAGCTACTGCAGAATTAAGTTACAAATTAAATCATTGCCAATGAAACTAAATTCATTGGGTCACTTATTCAAATAATATGTCCACAATACATAGGTTTTCCGAAATATTATCTAATCGAATTCTTTGTCTCGACGGCGCCATGGGGACGATGATTCAAAGTTATAGTCTAGAAGAGAAAGACTATCGCGGTGATCGATTTAGCGATTGGCACAGTGATTTGAAAGGCAACAATGACTTGTTATCGTTGACTCAGCCTGAAATCATTAAAGCAATACATCTCGCTTACCTGGAAGCGGGTGCTGACATTGTCGAAACTAACACCTTTAATGCAACTTCTATTGCTATGGCAGACTATGGCATGGAGTCATTGGCTTACGAAATAAACCGGGAATCTGCCAGGATAGCAAAATCCGCAGTTGCAGAAATACTAATAAACACTCCAGGATTACCGAGGTTTGTGGCTGGGGTTCTCGGACCAACGAACCGAACTGCATCCATTTCACCTGACGTTAATGATCCTGCTTTTCGGAATATAACATTCGACGAGTTGGTTACTGCGTACTATGAATCAACTAAAGGCTTGGTTGAGGGTGGAGCAGACATCATTCTGATCGAAACAATATTTGATACTCTGAACGCTAAGGCTGCTATTTTTGCGGTAGAGACTTTCTTTGATGAAAATGATGTGTATTTACCCGTCATGATCTCAGGAACAATTACAGATAGTTCCGGGCGAACGCTTTCCGGACAAACTGCCGAAGCATTCTGGAATTCTGTTCGTCATGTGCGCCCGGTTTCTATTGGCTTAAATTGTGCCTTGGGTGCTAAAGAATTACGCCAGTACATTGAGGAGTTATCGAATGTTGCGGATTGCCACATATCTGCCCATCCCAATGCCGGGTTGCCAAACGAATTTGGTGAGTACGATGAAACACCTGAAGAAATGGCTGCGGAAATTGAAGAGTGGGCGCAGAGTGGTTTCCTTAATATTGTCGGTGGTTGCTGTGGTACTACACCGGAATTTATAACGGCCATCCGTTCCGTGGTACACGAACAGCCTCCGAGGCGATTGCCCAATCATCCAGTTCAATGCCGGCTCTCAGGACTTGAACCCATGAACATTACAGAGCAATCTTTGTTTGTAAATGTTGGCGAACGGACAAACGTGACAGGATCTGCAATGTTTCGGCGCTTGATCAAAGCTGATGATTTTGAAACCGCGCTTGATGTGGCTCGTGATCAGGTTGAAAACGGTGCTCAGATCGTAGATGTCAACATGGATGAAGGTATGCTGGAGTCCGAGGAAGCGATGATACGTTTTTTAAATCTTATCGCCTCCGAACCGGATATCTCTCGAGTTCCGATCATGATCGATTCGTCTAAATGGACCATTTTGGAATCGGGTCTGAAATGTATACAGGGAAAAGGAATTGTCAATTCTATCTCTTTGAAAGAAGGCGAAGAAAACTTTATACATCAGGCACGACTGGTTAGACGATATGGGGCTGCTGCAGTCATAATGGCCTTTGACGAAGAAGGTCAGGCCGATACTATTGAACGTAAAGTATCCATCTGTGTTCGAGCTTATGAAATACTCACAGAGAAAGTTGGTTTTCCACCCGAGGATATCATTTTTGACCCGAATATATTTGCAATTGCTACGGGCATCGAAGAACACAATAACTATGGCGCGGCCTTTATAGAAGCAACACGTAAAATCAAAGCGGGTTTACCTCACGCTATGATTTCTGGCGGCGTCTCCAATGTATCTTTTTCCTTTAGGGGAAATAACTCTGTCAGAGAAGCAATCCATGCGGTGTTTTTATACCATGCAATTCAGGCAGGTATGGATATGGGTATCGTCAATGCAGGACAATTGGCTATTTACAACGATATACCTGACGATCTACGGGAATGTGTCGAAGATGTGGTGCTCAATCGCCGGGATGATGCGACAGATCGCTTGCTTGAAATGGCTGAAAAATTTCGTGGCGACGGTTCGGGAATCGAAAAAAAGAAAGATTTGGAGTGGCGCAAATGGCCGGTGGAAAAACGACTGGAACATGCATTAGTTGATGGAATTGCGGATTTCGTTGAAGAAGATACTGAACAGGCCAGACTGAATGCAACAAGGCCGTTGGACGTCATAGAAGGGCCACTTATGGACGGAATGAATGTGGTCGGCGATCTTTTTGGCGATGGGAAAATGTTTTTGCCACAGGTGGTTAAATCTGCTCGGGTGATGAAGAAAGCCGTTGCTTATTTATTACCCTATATGGATGCTGAAAAGGATGGAGTTTCTCAAAGCAATGGGAAGATCCTGATGGCGACAGTAAAGGGCGATGTTCACGATATTGGAAAAAATATTGTGGGAGTTGTGCTGCAATGCAATGGCTATGAAGTCATTGACCTGGGCGTGATGGTACCAGCAGAAAAAATACTGCAGACAGCACGACAGGAGAAGGTGGATATAATAGGTCTAAGTGGCTTGATTACACCGTCTTTGGATGAAATGGTACATATGGCGAAAGAAATGCAAAGGCAGGGTTTCGATGTACCTCTGCTTATAGGGGGAGCAACCACTTCCAGAGCACATACTGCGGTTAAAATCGAACAAAATTATCAGGGCCCTACTGTATATGTAACCGATGCTTCACGCAGTGTCGGTGTTGTCGGCAAGTTGATGAGTCCCAGTGCCAGGCCTGAATATCTAAGCGCGATAAAAGCGGAATACCAAGATGTACGAAAAAGACATCTGGGTCGCAAGAAAAAGACAAAACAACATGCATTGGAGGTTGCACGCGAAAATAAATTTAAGACTGATTGGAATAATTTTTCGATAACTGAGCCAGTCTTTCTCGGCGTACGTTCATTTGATGATTATGCGCTGGAAGATATCGCTAAATATATTGATTGGTCGCCATTCTTTCAAACATGGGAGCTGTCAGGCAGTTATCCGAAAATTCTTGATGATGAAGTCATCGGTAAACATGCGCGGCATTTGTTGGATGAAGCACAGTCAATGTTGGCCCGCATCGTAGAGGAAAAATGGTTGCACGCACATGCAGTGATCGGATTTTTTCCTGCAAACAGTGTCGGTGACGATATACAGATCTACCAAAATGATGAGCGTACTGAAATACACACGACATTGCATCACCTGCGTCAGCAGAATGTTAAGCCCCCTGGGCGACCGAATTATTGCCTGTCCGATTTTGTAGCCCCGGTTGATAGCGGCAAGAAGGATTATATGGGTGGTTTTGCGGTGACTGCGGGATTTGGTATAGAGCCCTATCTGGAAGAGTTTCAGAAAGATCATAATGATTATGGCAGTATCATGCTCAAAGCTCTGGCTGATCGTCTGGCAGAAGCATTCGCTGAACTGATGCATGCACGAGTACGAACTGAATTCTGGGCCTATGTGAGCGGGGAATCATTGTTGCCCGATCAGTTAATCAAAGAAGAATATCAGGGGATACGACCGGCACCGGGCTATCCTGCCTGTCCGGATCATACAGAAAAAACCGCTTTGTTTTCTTTGTTGGATGCGGAGGCTCGCACAGGGATTGCATTAACCGACAGTTTTGCGATGTTCCCGGCAGCTTCAGTGAGCGGTTGGTATATCTCTCACCCGGATTCTCAATATTTTAATGTAGGCAAGTTGGCTAAAGATCAAATGGAAGATTACAGTCAACGAAAAAATATGAGCCTGGATACGGCAGAGCGATGGTTGTCCTCTAGTCTGGCTTACGAAGTCGAGTCTTAAGCCGACCGGTTTTGTGGAATATTGGTGAATCTCCGCAGTATGCCTATACCAGAATTTCTCTAATGAAAAAATGAAAAGTGTTGAAAATATACAACTCTACGGCACGCTGGGATGTCATCTTTGTGAGCAGGCAGAAGTATTGTTGATATCGGTAATCAATAAATTCCCAGGGTCATTTCATATGATACGAAAAGATATAATTGATCATCCGGATTTGCTGGAACAATATGGCGAAAGGATCCCAGTAGTCGTAAGGGGTATCAACGATACAGAACTGGGATGGCCGTTCAGTAGTGTTGATCTGGAAGTGTTTTTGGATTAATTAATACGGTTCATATGTTTAATATAAAAATAATTATCAAGGCTTTATCTGTTTTTGTCGCTAGCGCGATTTTACTGGTAACCTGGACGGTTTCGGCATATGCAGCCAATCAATTCGGCTATTCTCCACAACTACAAAAAAAACTGCAGCGAGCGGTTAAGGCCAAAGGTATCAATTATCAACCGAGAACGGAAAACTTAAGGAAAAACGGCAAACCCCGGTATACCAATCGCCTGATCCTCGAAGACTCACCCTATTTGATCCAGCACGCCCACAACCCCGTTGATTGGTTTCCCTGGGGGCCGGAAGCTTTCGAAAAAGCCAAAAAAGAGGGAAAACCGATATTTCTTTCGGTGGGTTATTCGACCTGTCATTGGTGCCATGTAATGGAACGGGAAAGTTTTGATAATCCGGAAATCGCCAAAATATTGAACCAGAATTTTATTAGTATCAAAGTGGATCGTGAGCGACGGCCGGATGTTGATAACACTTATATGACTGCCGTCATGATGATTAATGGGCGAGGAGGATGGCCGATGTCCAGCTTTCTCACGCTAGAGGCAAAAACTTTCTACGGTGGAACTTATTACCCGCCACAACAATTTAAACAATTACTGACTACATTTGCCGGAATGTGGAAAAACCAGCGTAGTGAGTTGTTGGATATGGCGGAGCGTATATCTACTGCGGTGGCTCAATCCAATCAAGGAGAGCAGGTCGTTGGAAGCGTTTCCTATGATTTATTTGACCGCGCTGTAACCGATATTATGGAGAGGTTTGACTCCGTTAACGGTGGTTTTAGCGCAGCGCCTAAATTTCCGAATGAAACTCTGTTGCTGTTATTACAGAGAAAGTTACGAACCGATTGGAATCAAAGCGTAGCCGATGCGGTGAATCTTACTTTAACAAAAATGGCGCAAGGCGGTATCTATGATCAGATAGGCGGTGGATTTCATCGATATTCAACCGACGATGAATGGTTAGTTCCGCATTTTGAAAAGATGCTTTATAACCAGGCTCATCTGGCAAGGGTTTACCTGCAGGCCTATGAATTGACCGGGAATTCGGTTTTTCAAAGGATTGCCCGGCAAATATTGGATTATGTATTGCGTGATATGCAGGATCCGGTGGGTGGTTTTTATTCAGCAACGGATGCAGACAGTGAAGGTAAAGAGGGTGTGTTTTTTTTGTGGAACCCAAATCAGATCAAACAAGCTTTGAACGAACAGGACAGTCAGTTGTTGATTGATTTTTTTGGGGTGAAAAAACAGGGCTCTTTCGAAGGCCGGAATATACTTAACATTGCAGTATCTTTGCGTGACTATGTGGCAAAAAATGAAATCTCTCAAAGAGAACTTTTATCGCGTTTGGACCGTTCCCGCGAAACTTTGCGTATCGTTCGTGAAACCAGGGTTCATCCATTTTTGGACAAAAAAAATGTCACTGCATGGAACGCTATGATGATTACAACTCTGGCGATGGCGGCTGACAGTTTCAGGGATCAGCGCTATATGGATGCCGCAATTCGTGCGGCCAAGTTCATTCTTGCCAATAACCGAAGTGGATCCGGCGAATTATTGCGAGTCTATTTTAATGGTCGATCAACAATCCCCGCAAAGCAGGATGATTATGCCTTTCTTGCCGAAGCATTGATCAAACTCTACGATGTTACAGGAGATAAAGTTTGGCTGAGTGAAGCCGAAGCAACTGTGGACAACATGGTGAAATGGTTTTGGGATGATAGCAGTGGTGGTTTTTATATGAATCAATCGCAGGGGCGTTTGATGGTTCGGCCAAAGGACAGTATGGATGGTGCTATCCCATCTGGTAATTCTGTTGCTTTGGCAGCGCTGGCCAAGCTTTCCAGGAGAACAGATAAGAATCATTATCGACAAATAGTGAAAAAGAGCTTGTCTTTATTTTCAAAACAAATTGAATCCAGCCCATCTTCCTATTCTTACATGTTATTGGGTGCCATGAATTTATTGTATGGTGAGAGTGGAGCGCGGCAATTTGCAGCGAATGGTAATATAAGAATTAATAGTCGAGTCACGACCCTGTCAGATTATTCTCAGAAATTAATTATCGACCTGGATATAGCGCCTGGTTGGCATATAAATTCTGAAAAACCCTTACAAAAGGATCTGATTTCAACGACTGTCACTTTATCGGCAGATGATGATTGGAAGATGCCTTCCGTGTCATTTCCGGGAGCTGTGGTGAAACGGCTTGGAATTGGACAGGAGCCGATGGCGCTTTATCAGGGCAAAGTGCAATTGATTGCCGACTTGAAGCGCAAGAGAAGCAAGCGGGTTATCGTGCCGGTAGAATTGCAATTGCAAGCATGTTCAGAGAAGGTTTGTTTGTTACCTGAAACGCTGACTCTGGGTATTTCTACTATATCGCAACGAAATTTAAACAGCCCTTTGGTTCCCACCAAAGTGGCTGAATAATCACTACGAAAACAGGACTTAGTTACAACCATGAGTGAATCAAAGTATAGAATCGAAAAAGACAGCATGGGAGAACTGCAAGTTCCGGCCGATGCTTTATACGCAGCCCAAACCCAACGTGCGGTTGACAATTTTCCGATCAGCGGATTGGTCATGCCGAAATCATTTATCCAGGCCGTAGCGACAATCAAGAAAGTCGCAGCGCAGGTGAATATGGAGTTGGGTGTATTGGATCAGGTCATTGGCGATTCAATTGTTAAGGCGGCGCAGCAGATTATCGATGGTCAGCACATGGAGCATTTTCCTATTGATGTATTCCAGACGGGTTCGGGTACCAGTACCAATATGAATGCCAATGAAGTGATTACCAATCTGGCTAATGCGATGGATAACGCGGGAGTTGCGCCTAACGATCATGTCAATATGGGGCAGAGCAGTAACGATGTGATTCCGACGGCCATTCATGTCAGTGCAGCCGTTGAAGTTAACCGCAGTCTGCTACCTGCAATGGCACATCTGGCCGAGACTATTGAAAAAAAGGCAGTGTCTCTGAACCAGGTGATAAAGACCGGACGAACCCATTTAATGGATGCAATGCCGGTTCGTATGGATCAGGAACTAAATGGCTGGGCATTGCAGATAAGGAATGGTATTGATCGGATAAATTCTGTGTTACCCCGAATATATCGGTTGGCCCAGGGCGGGACGGCGGTGGGTACTGGAATTAATGCCGATCCGGAATTTGCCGCGCAATTTGCCAACAAAATGAGCAAAGAAACCGGGCTGAATTTTGAGCCTAATTCGTCATTCTTCGAGAGTTTGAGTACCCAGGATGCTGTTGTTGAATTGTCCGGGCAACTGAAAGTTGTCGCAGTCAGTCTGATGAAAATAGCCAATGATTTGCGATGGATGAACAGTGGGCCATTGGCGGGCTTAGGTGAAATAGAACTGACACCTTTGCAACCGGGGAGCAGTATCATGCCAGGAAAGGTCAATCCGGTGATCGCTGAAGCGACCGCGATGGTTTCTGCGCAGGTCATTGGTAATGACAGCACCATTACTGTTGCCGGTCAATCCGGTACATTTCAGCTGAATGTTATGCTACCGGTGATTGCCTACAATATCTTACAGTCAATAGAATTGGTGGCAAATATTTCAACTGTTCTAGCCGATAAAGCCATTACCAGTTTTACCGTCCGAGAAGATAATCTAAAGGGCGCATTGTCTCGTAACCCTATACTGGTCACCGCCCTGAACCCAATTATCGGCTATATGAAGGCGGCCGAGGTCGCAAAAACGGCTTACAAGCAAGGTCGGCCGGTGGTCGATGTTGCAGTTGACATGACTGACCTGTCGCGAGAGGAACTCGAATCCTTGCTTAACCCGGCGAAGCTGACCGAAGGCGGAATCCAGGAGTAGGTATAGCAAAGCCATGAATATAACCTTGAAACTTTATGCGTCACTGGGAGAGTATCTACCCCAGGAGGCGCAGAGGCATGCGCTAAAGGTTTCAGTCAATAACCAGGATACTCCGAACGGCATTTTGAAACGCTTCAATGTTCCGCATGCTTCGATTCATCTTGTGCTTATCAATGGTATCTATATAGAGCCTGCTGCCCGCGAACGAGCGGAGTTTAAAGAAGGAGATACACTGGCGGTGTGGCCTCCGGTTGCGGGGGGGTGATTGTGTCGTTGTGTCTTGCTCATAAGGGTGCAAGCCATTGATTGTTCGGGACGCGTGAATACATCCATGTATGCTCTGCTGCAACATCCTTGTTGCAGAAGCCCGATCAATCAACGGCTGCCACCCTCTTATAAAAGAGTGGAGTTCTGTAGCCTGGATGAAGTGTAACGGAATCCGGGATTAATTTTTACATTCCCAAAGGGCGACCCTGGAAAGTTGCATAGAAAACGCCTGTCTGTTTTCATTTTAACCGTTCTGATCGTTCGTAAGCGAATAGATACAAGATAGATAATTCACGAATAAAGTGAATGCTTCTATTTTGTTCCCTCACTCTTCTAAGTAATCTAAGCCAACAGGGTTCTGTACCATAGGGTCTTGGCCGCAATTTTCTTTACAAGCAAAAAAACCTTATAGTACCCTCACGGATGAAAACCAAAATCCGGGTTATCAGAAATCAACAGAGGGAGCGAGAAAATGGGCGGAAGATCTATTCAAGTGGTTAAGTTTGGTGACCAGGAACTATACGTTGAAGTATCGGATGTTGAGCAGCAGGGTGTAACCGCTGAGAAGGATGATCCTTACGAAGAGGTTAGCACCCAGAGCAAGGTCAGAGAAGCAGGTAGTCAGGTTGAAGACACCATAAAGGCGCTTAGCGAGACTGTGCAGTCAGCGCTGAAGGGTGCGCAACCTCAGGAATGATCGCTGGAAATTAACCTGGGTTTCAAGGGTAAAGCAGGCATACCCTTTATCACAGAAGGTGAAGCCACCGGTGCGATCAAAGTGATTGCGAAATGGACGCGGCCGGTTGAATGAAGCCCGCGAAAAATCCTAAAGACAGTGTTGTCAGTCTATGGCCTGGCCCGGTTAACCACGGAGAAATTATTGGTAGCGCGTTTTTTATTGCGCCGTCTCTTGTGCTCACTGCACGGCATAATGTTCGGGATAATTCCGATAAGTTGCGCGAAAATATGACTCTGGGACCGATGCCGGGAGTCATTGAAAAGAAAATTAACGTCGACTGTATTTTCTGTCATCCAGACGAGGATATTGCTCTAATTCGGCTACCAGATGATGTAACTGGCCAGCCATTCTCAAGTGTTGTTCTCGAACAAGAACCCTATGAAGGATCTTCAGTAGTTGGTTACATAGTTGATCGGGATAGCGGAAACCAGGATCAAACCAGCTCTTATACAATTAGCAAGTCCTGTGATGATGGTTTTCTTTTCGATCATCGTGTGGGCGAAGGTTCAAGCGGTGGAGCCGTAGCAAAAAAGCAGTGTTCTGAAGTTTTTGGCATGGTTATCAAGCGTCACAAGCGGGAGCAGAAAAGTCTAATTTTACCTCTGTACCGTATTCGGAAATGGTTGCAGGAACTGAGTCAAAACGATCCTGAGATTAAAAAATTCGTAAATCGGTGCACTGCTGACGAATGTTCACCGGATAAATCCCCGACAGTTGCAAATCGCGACCTTGATCGATTGTATCGGAATTTCAAAGCGCTTTCGATCTTTATTGGACGACCCCAAAACGCCTTCAAACATGTACTAGACCATCTGGGGCATGGAAATAAAGGTTTGAAACTTTGTTTGTGTGTGTCGCATCTGGACAAAGACGATGTGCCGGAGGATTTTTCCAAGGCTCTGGGTTTGCAGCTTGGCGGAGGGCAACAAGAGAATAAATCGGACAATTTGCTGAAGCGTACAGAAAAAGACGATTTTTGTGTCAATTCAGTCAAAGAAGTTTGGAATGTTAGAACCTATAAGGAATTCAGGCAGGGTTGTATTGAAGAAATATCTGAAGTACTGCAGTGTTCGTTAAAACAGGATGATGGGTATGAAAGGGCTTTGGATCTGAATGAACTGGAACAAAATGTGCTTACATCGTTGAAGTGTATGCCAAGACCCAGAGTACTTATTATGAAACCGGTCGATTCCGGGAGTGGTGGCATCTTCGGATCCTTATTCGCGCCCTGGCGGATTCGTAATCAATGGAATCAACGCTTTGCATGGCTACGCCAGTTTAATCGGGAATGGACACAGCGGGTTGGAAAATCTGATGCACAACCCTTGGCCTTGCTTTTTTTTATTAAGGCAGATCGCGAACTCACGAAGCGAATCGAGCACTGCTTTAGGCTGGATTACATTTTTCCGGAAGATATGGAAAATTGGCGCATTTATATAGAACGATTGTTGGAACTCAGCGGAATTTACCCGCCCGGTCAAGCGTTGTATAAACTCAAGGATATTTACGAACAGCTTGAGGATGGCTTGATTGAAGACCAGTACCCGCCCTATACATATAGAGCATTTAAAGACCAGATAGAAAAAGTCAGTCAACAATATGGACAACAACAATGAATAACAGATTTCTGTTTCAGGGTGCGGGCGATGCGAAACCCGACAATTGGAAAAAACTCCAAAGGCTGTGGCTGGATGGCAGTGATCACCCGGCGGGCTACCATATCGAGGATAGGCGACTGATCGCTGCCGTCAATACCGCATTAACCTTGGGCATGCCATTATTAGTCACCGGTAAGCCCGGGGTTGGTAAAACCCAATTGGCCCACCGTATTGCCTATGAAATGGGTTGCGGCAGTCCAATCCTTTTTGCGGTTAAATCCACCAGTGAGGCTGAGAATCTTTTCTATCATGTGGATCATTTGCGCAGGTTGTATACGGCACAGGTGGCTCGACGTGTACAAGATGAGGACGGTACGAGCAAAGGCCAAGTAATAAGCTCCGATGAAGGTGTGGATATTCGCCATTTTCTGCGTTTTCAGGGCCTGGGTCTGGCCATCTTACGCGCGCTTCCCCAGGCCCGGCTTGAGAAGTTGGGGCTTATGGATCAGGCATGCCCTGAGCGCGTCGAGAAAAACTTACCACAAAGTGAAAATAGACCCTCTGTGGTATTGATCGATGAAATAGACAAAGCGCCAGATGATTTCTGCAACGACATCCTGGAAGAAATTCGCAAGCTGGAATTTTTTATTCCTGAATTGAGTAGTCGCCCCATATCCCTTTAGGCGAATCACCAAAACCCCACAGCAGAAGAATTACAGTTGCGGCCATTGGTGGTCATTACCAGTAATTCGGAGAAAGTGTTACCGGAACCTTTTTTGAGGCGTTGCATTTATTACCATATCGAAGCTCCGAACACAGAGATACTGCACAAAATCATCAAGAACCGTCTGCAGCAGAATTTGAAATCGCTGAGTAGTGCATTTCAGAATCGCTGCCTGGATTTTTTTGAGGTCCTGCGCAAGGATCCAAGTTTGGAAAAACAGCCATCCACCGGTGAACTGTTGAGCTGGTTTCTAATCATGGCAGAGAGGCAGGAGGGCTTAACCGAAAGCGACATTGGTGGCGAAGTCTGGTGTGATCTTGCCAGTCACTGCCTATTGAAAATTGAAAAGGATCAGCAACGCTTGCCAGCATTGGTAGAAAACTGGCAGAAAAAAAGCTAAGGAAACCGCGATCATGCGTGAAACGCCGACGCAAAAAATTTGGCGCGAACAACTGCAACAATTGGAAGTGTTTCTGCGGTCATGGCAGCGCCACGTGAATATACAGTTGACCACGGATCAGCAGGCGCGCGTATACGATTTATTTGCGCTGTGGCGTTTGAATAACGATTTGCCGCAAAACCTGGATGACTATGCGCTGGCCCTGGGTGCGCTGTTGTGCAGTCGCCAGGAACAAATTGGCCTGTTCGATGATTGCTGGCAAAACTTTTCACAGAGGCTTGAAGATTCTGCAGAATCTTCCGGTTTGGCACCTGAACGGGAACGGTCCGGAAACAAAGACAAGCCTGCGCGACTGGCGAACGAAGGCTGGTACGCTAGCCTGATTACCAGGCTTAAAAAACGATACAGAAGAGTAATCGCGGTTTTTTTTGCGGTGTTACTTGCTGTAGTGATTGGTTTATCTCAGTATCTTCAGTCTTCGCCGGGAAATCAAATAATTGACTCTAAGACTGTCATTGTAAAACCGCCGCTGGTTCCGAAAAAGGGAACTGGCAGTGTCAAAAAAATCAGCTCCGAAATACCTTTATTGCAAACTGTTCCCAGGCGTGAGCCGCCGCCGGTACTTACGCTGAATCAACAGGAAAAAAGTGATCTGTGGCGTGCAGGTTATCTTGTTATTGGTGCGGCAGGTTTGTTGTGGTTGGTGTTGGTTGCATTACTGTTCTGGGCTCGCCGTGTATTATTTGAGCAGGCGCGCAGCCGGGCGGATCAGATTGCGTATAACGTGGTGGCTGAATCTTATGGCAATACTCTGTTCCCGGGGTTTAACTCAAACCTGGCCAAGTTGCGCTTTGTTGCCACCGGACAGACAAAAATAAACTGGCCTTCATCGGTGAAGGCCACAGCTCGCGCCGCTGGTTTTCCGAGCCTGATCCGCCGTCAGCACAAACGACGCGGTGACTATGTGTTGATTTCAGACAGTCGCCATTTACGTGATCAGGCAGCGTGGCTCATACGGCAGATCAAAGAGCAATTGAAAAGCGCTCAAATCCGCGTGCATTTTTACGATTTTGATCGTCATCCGGAATGGTTATGGGTTGCGGGTAACCGCATGCAAAAACCGTTACCGTTTGACCAGGTAATCGCGGCGCACAGTGGTAGTCGTGTGCTGATTGTCGTGGATCACCAACTGTTGTTTTATCGATTGAGCGAAGAAATACAGGATTGGGCGAAAAGCCTGCAGCATCGCGATCATGCGCTTCTGGCATTACTCACCAGCCCCGAACCTCAGCAGGCGATTCATCTCAAGACTCAAGGGAATGCTTTTCGAGTCATGGAGCAACAGGATGATCTGGGCGCGTTGTTAAGCGAAGCCAAGGTGCAAACACAGCCAAACTCATTTTTTCACCAGGAGTTCGATCAGGGTTGGTGCGGAAGTACGATTGTAGGGGATCCCGATCAGCCGATTGATTGGTTGGAAACCCGGGTCGGAGATGAAGGAATGCGGCTTTTAGCTGCGATGGCCATGTACCCCAAGCTGCACGGCGAACTGAGCTACACATTATTCGAAGTGCTCAGCCGTTCTGACTGCGAAAAACCATTGCAGTCTGCGGCCTTACTGAAAACCATGACCTTGCCGTGGTGTCGCCAGGGCTGGTTGCCGCAATGGTTGCGCGAGGCGCTGCTACATTGGCAGCAGCGGAACTATCCTAAGGATTACCAGCAATTGGTTGCATTTTTTCAGGCCCTGTTCGACAGTAAAGAAAAAATCAATGGGCGTCGAATTGCTTTAGACGCGGTACCGTCCCCATCGTTCTGGTTTATTTACTGGTTAAAGCAACAGCTCATTGGCTCAAAACACGACAGTCCGCTGCGTGACGCCATTTTTACCCGCGTGTTGTTGACTCCGCGCGTAAATAACGAATTATCCTTTGTTGCACGGAAAATGAAAGAGTTTCCTGAACAAGTGATACGTATAGGGCTGCCCCTGGTGCAGGCGTGTTTGCTGGCAGCACTATTGCCCGGAGTGGTTTGGACAATGTGGCACAGCTACGGAGAAAGTTTTTACGGGCGGTACCTGCTGGAGCAGAAAAAAGTCTCGTTTGCCCAACACACTGTCACGCTGCGCTACCACCCGGATGCAGCAGGTTTGTTGGAGCCTATGGGAGTCGGTTTAAGCGCGGCGGGTTTTGGTGTGGCGTATTTACAGGATGATTCAGTGAAACAAAACCGCATCGATGCGCCGTCCAGGATTGCGGCAGAAATCGGCCAGGTTGCGGGGTACATGAGCTGGGGAGAATCTTACCCGGTCTTTAATCAGGAAGGAACGGTAACGGTACAAATCCGCGCATTGCCTCGAACGGGCACAGTATTTCAAGATTCTGAGCCACAGGTGCCATTTTTGCAGACGGCGTATGCGAATACAATTCAGTGGCGGCAGGCCGATTCGCAAACACTAGCGAATGATCCAAGCAAACCAACGATAGCGGGTACAATTCAGCCGATTCTTCCAAAAATGGTTCAGATTCCAGCGGGTAAGTTTATGATGGGGTCGCCCGGAACTGAACAAGGCAGAGATACAGACGAAGGTCCGCGGCACAAAGTATCCGTGCCGACATTCCAGATGGCGGAAACTGAACTGACTTTTGACCAATGGCAGCGTTGTGTGGACGCGGGAGAATGCCCTGAAGCTGACGATGAAGGCTGGGGTCGCGGCAATCGTCCGGTCATCAATGTGTCCTGGAAGGGTGCACAGAAATATATCAAGTGGTTAAATGCAAATACCAAGTCTGGCGGTTACCGTCTGCCGACTGAAGCTGAATGGGAATACGCAGCCAGAGCGGGTAGCCAGAGTGCATATTTCTGGGCTGACAAAGTGCAATGCGAGTATGCCAATGGTGCCGACCAGACCGCTAAAGCAAGTGGGCAATTTCCAGAGGATCGGGAATACGCGGCTTGTAAAGACGGTTATATTCACACTGCACCGGTAACGGCTTTCAAGTCCAATGCATTCGTTTTGCGTAATATGTCCGGCAATGTCTGGGAATGGGTTGAGGATTGCTGGCATGAAAATTACCAGAACGCGCCGACTGACGGCAGTGCCTGGCTGGAAATCAATGGCGGTGATTGTTCGCGGCGGTCGATTCGCGGCGGTTCGTGGAGCAACAGACCGGCCCTCCTGCGTTCCGCCAACCGGAGCTGGCTCAGGGCGGATGGAGCGTTCATCAATGCTGGTTTTCGGCTTGCCAGGACACCTTAGACTTTTTGCTTTTTTCTGTTTCACTTTTAAAAAAATCAGGAGAAAACCATGAAAAATGACCAACCCCAGTTGCCCGTTGCAATTAACGATTGCCATCAGCTTCTTGCGTGGATGCTGCCGCAGCTGGATCAGTTTCCTCGAACACGACGCTTTACGCTCGGAGAAAAGCTGGAATTATTATTAATGGAAGTCCTGGAAAATCTGTTGGAAGCGACTTATCAGAAAGGCAATAACAAACTACAGCACTTGGCCTGCGCCAATCGTAAACTGGCGGTGGCTCGGCATTTCTGGCGTCTCGGCTTTGAGCTTAAGGGCTGCTCGTTCAAATCGTACAATCATGGCGCGGAACAGATGGTTATGCTGGGACGCCAGATCGGGGGTTGGCGAAAATCGACCCTGGGTACAAGTATTCATGGTTGAAAATGTTTCGCAGTGGCAATGTTTAGTTCGCCCGGAAAACCTTTGGCAGGCTTATCTAAAAGCTAAAAAAGGAAAGTCGCGGCGACCTGATGTGGCCAGTTTTAGCTTGAATGTGGATCGTGAACTAATCGATTTGCGGGATGAACTTGTTGGTGGGCGTTACCGCCCACGGGGTTACAGACGTTTTCTTGTGCATGACAGAAAGCCCAGACAGATTTCTGCAGCACCATTCCGGGATCGTGTCGTTCATCATGCATTGATACAGGTAACAGAGGCATCGTTTGAAAACCAATTCAGCGATCATAGTTGGGCCTGTCGCTGTGGCAGGGGTACACACCGGGCTGTTCAGCAATGCCAGCGGTGGACACGACGTTACGCATACGCTCTGAAAATGGATATCCAGGGTTACTTTCATAATATCGACCGTGTGCGTTTGATGTCGAAAATTGAAGACTTGATCTTCGAGCCTGAAATTTTGGATTTATTTCAGTTAATTATTGATTCGCAACCGAGCAGCAACGGTAAAGGGCTTCCGATTGGCAATCTGACCAGTCAGGTATTGGGCAATTTGTACCTGAACGACATTGACCATTTTGTCACAGGGAATTTGGGTTATAAGGCTTACCTGCGATATGTGGATGATATGCTGATTCTTAGCGATGATAAACATGGATTGTGGCGAAGTCTGGCCGACGTAGAGGATAAATTAGCTGACGAAGGTTTAAACCTGCATCTGCGTAAAGTCTATTTGCAACCGACTCGGTGCGGGTTGGATTTTCTGGGTTATCGGGTGTATCCGAGAATGGTTAAATTAAGAGCCCAGAATGGATATCATTTTCGACGCCGATTGAAGCATCGCGTTAAAGCCTACCATGCCGGTAAAATGGAGTGGAAGGATTTGAATGCAGGCGTACAGTCGTGGTTAGGCCATGCTCGGCACGCAGACAGTCTGGGCTTGCGTAAAGCGTTGTTTTCGGACATAGTCCTACATCCGGGGGTATCTGAACAAGCGGTCGATTCGCGGCGGTTCGTGGAACAACAAACCGGCCAACCTGCGTTCCGCCAACCGGAACAGGAACAGGGCGGATGAAGCGAACAACAATGCTGGTTTTCGGCTTGCCAGTACACCCAACCCGGGAGCCGGAACGTCGTCGGTCACGGCTGGCGACGGCGTGTTTCAGGGTGTCCCTTCGGATATCTCCTGGACGCAAAAGGAGTGTTTGCGCGCCGAATAGAGCGGTAGGGATCGCCAGCGCCGGTGGTGCGATAGCCGTCGGCGCATTTTTATTGATATTGTCTTTGAGTGTGGCGGCGCAAATTTCCGAGATTCCAATTCGGACGGTCGTAAATTCGAGTGGGCCAGAGAAAAGAGGTTCACTGGGATCCACCGATTCCGAGCGAAAGTTGGATGCAGCACTTAGAGCTTGTGTTTCCAAGCCTGGAAGGGGGCCGGATATGGTGCTGATTGCCGGTGGCAGCTTCGAGCAGGGCTCGGATAAATCCAGCGAGGGTGATGAGCGTCCTGGTCATACGGTTACGGTCGAGAAGCCTTTCTCCTTGTCTCGTTGCGAAGTTACGGTCGCCGAGTTTAGGCTGTTTGTGAATGACAGTAAATGGAATGGTTCGCCTCGCTCCCCCAACTGGCATCAAATGTGCCAGAATGGAATATCCATTCTAAAAGACAAATAGGAGCAAAGCGAACCGTGAAAAAGCATACCGCAAAACAAGATA
>Ga0114934_10000960_pt1 | contig 18723 bp, 25 predicted proteins | sample 4SBtaG_2_FD_99695 | JGI IMG/M metagenome (GOLD analysis project Ga0114934, IMG submission 99695) | Deep subsurface microbial communities from Kolumbo volcano to uncover new lineages of life (NeLLi) - 4SBTROV10_white metaG | ecosystem: Environmental > Aquatic > Marine > Volcanic ...
GAAGTAAAGCTCTTGAATCTTCTTCAGTTACTACAACTGAATTAGGCTATGTTTCGGGTGTTACTAGCGCAATTCAAACACAGTTAACTGCTCAGTCTACAGAAGCTACAGCAATAGAAGCTAGAAGAGCGGCTAACGTTGCTGGAGCTATATCAACTGTAACAACTTCTGATCTAACTGTTTCTCGTGCATTAGTAAGTAGTGGTTCTGGTAAGATTACTCAATCCGGTACTACCTCAGCTGAAATTGCATACATAGGTGGACTAAGTTCTGCTGTTCAAACTCAATTGGATTCTAAAGCCGCTTTAGCAGGGGCTTCTTTTACTGGACAGGTAAATATGGCAGATGATCTGGTAGTAACCGGTAACTTAGTTGTTAACGGTGATCAAACTGTAGCTAATAGTGTTAATTTAGTGGTACAAGATAGAATTATTATGGTTTCTAATTCTACTACAGGAACTCCTAGCCAAGACGCAGGAATTTTTGTTAATCGCGGAAATCAAGGTAATGCAGCTATTGTTTATGATGAATCTATTACAGCTTTTGCTCTATATGATACAAAAGATCCACACACCAATACAGCTATATCACCTGTTACTCACGGTAATCTTGTTATTGGGACTGCAAATGTTTTCGGAGTAGCAAATACAGGAGCATTAACTACCACAGGAGTCACTGTTAGCGGGCTTACAGCTTCTAAAGCTTTACAAACAAACGGGAGTAAAGCTCTTGAATCTTCTTCAGTTACTACGACTGAGTTAGGTTATGTTTCAGGTGTTACTAGTGCAATCCAAACTCAATTAGACGCCCATTCTACAGAAGATGCGGCAATAGAATCTAGAAGAGCGGCTAATGTTGCAGGAGCTATAAGTTCAGTATTAACTAGTGACTTAACAGCTTCTAGAGCAATGGTTACAGACGGGTCTGGTAAGATTTCTGTAGATACAGGAGTTACCGCTACAGAACTTGGGTATTTAGACGCAACCAGTTCTATACAAACTCAGATGGACACTAAAGCTGCGGACTCCGCTGTTTTGAAAAAAGACGGTAGTGTTGCTTTAACAGCAAATTGGGACGCGGGTTCTTATGAAATTAGATCGGCTACTTTTGAATCAGACATTGCAACAGGAACAGCTCCTTTTACTATTGCGTCTACTACAGCAGTTACTAATCTTAACGCAGATTTACTTGATGGTAATCATGCAGCAGTATTTGATACGCAATCTAACGCACATGATACTTTTACAAAACTTAATGCTAATTTAAATGTTGTATCATCCAATGCGGCTGCGGCATTACCAAAAGCTGGCGGTACCATGACTGGTGCCATTGCTATGAGCACTAATAAAATTACGGGTTTGGGTGACCCAACAGCGGCTCAAGATGCTGCTACTAAGGCATACGTTACTTCTCAATTAGGTGCTTCGATTGTTCCTACATTTACTACTAATACTACATCAGGCACATCAAACGTATTTGCGCTTACTAATAGTCCTGCTAATATTAATAGGATATCAGTGTTTATAGGCGGGGCAGCGCAAACTCCGACTACGGATTATATACATGTTACTGGTAATAATTCTATTCAATTTACTGATGCCTCTGTTCCAGCAAGTATACAATTAGTAATACATGAATGGGATACGGCATAGAAATTGAGGGGAAATGATAGAGGATAACAGGAGTAGTAATAGCAGAAGAAAAAATAAAAAATATAGACAATTTACTACTGAATTAACATTTAGATGCAATGCGAAATGCCCTGCGTGTCATAGGCATAAAACACCTCTTAGTATAAATCTAAATGAAAGTAAGTACACTATAAGTTTAGAAAATTTTCAAAAGTTATTTTATCCAGAATTTTTACGCAATCTAGATTGGCTTGTTTTAAACGGTAATTTAGGTGATAGTGTTATGAATAAACAATTTAGAGAAATTTTATCTTATGTTAAAGAACATGATACAAGAATTTTAATACATACTAATGGGGGAATTCACGATCACGATTATTGGACAGATGTAGGAAATATTTTAACTAAATGGGACATAATTAATTTTGACTTAGACGGGCTAGAAGATACTCATTCTTTATATAGAATAAATACAGACTTTAATACTGTTCTTAATAACGCAAAATCTGTTATTGCAACTAACAGAGCAAGTGTTCATTGGAAATATATCGTTTTTGACTATAATCAACATCAAGTAGAAACAGCTAAAAAGATGGCTCGTGATCTAAATTTCTCTACTTTTAGTACTGTTAAAACTAATAGAAGTTTTCATCCTCCTGAGTCAGGTAAATTCCAACATATAAAAAGAGCAGTTAATACAGATGATATGCCTAAAGAAATTATTTGTAGTTGGGATAATTGGAATAAATGGTATGTTTCTCCAGAAGGTTTAGTATTTAGATGTTGTTGGACAGGCGGGCATTATTATGATGAAGTTGTAAATAAATTTTATTACCCTCCAGAATTTACAAGGTTATTTAATGGCTTTGAGAATCCTATTGAAAAAATTATTGATTATAAATATTGGTCTAAGCTACGCTCTTATTTACAAGGCTATGATAGAGCGTTTAAATTGTGTCAAAGTCAGTGTGGTAAAATCATAAGTAGTCGAGAAAAAACTGAGTTAAATTTAAAAACTGGAAAGATAATTGAATATAAAGCTTCTGATCAAGCAGATAATTAAAAAGGATGTAGTAAAATGCCTCTTAAACGTGGAAAATCTAAAAAAGTTATAAGTGCTAACATAAAAGAATTAATAAAAAAACCTGCTAATAAAAGTAGGTCTAAAGGTATTAACACTTTAGCAAAAAGAAAAAATATTACACCAAAGCAAGCTAAACGCAGACAAGCAATAGCTATTGCTTTATCTAAAACTAGAAAAAAGAAGAAATAGTATGGATATATATAATAAGTTACTATTGGATATGGATGACCATTCATTTAGAGAATACCCCCTTGAAGCGACAGGTATTATTACTATGGATTATAAGTATGTTCCTACTCGTAATATTAGCGAAACACCTATGACAAATTTTGAATTTGATCCTGATATTTTAGAGGTTTATAGTGATAATATTTGGGCGACTTTTCATTCTCATCCTAATTTTAATCCTGACGCACATCTTCCTAGTACGGAAGATTATGAAAATACAATAACTAATAGGTATAAACATCTTGTGGGCTTTAATTCTAATTATTATCTTTACTATTATAAATCAGATAATGAATACGAATTAAAAAAGTTTGAAATGGAAGACTTAACTTAAAAAATTCAAAAATTATAACTTGAATAATATTTTATATTCATATATAATTTAAATATAAAGGAGTTACTTATTATGCCTCATAAAACAAAAAAGAAGAGCCGTCAAAAATCTATGAATGACGGTAGCATGAAAGTTTCTTACGGTGCATCAAAATATAAGAAAATGAACCGTTATAGCAAACGGTCTACTAAAAAGAATAGTGGATCAATGGCTGGAATTTATAATTATTAATTAAATAAATTAACATAACCTCTATTTTAAGTAATACTAATAATAGTGTTATGTTTGTTTATATCTTAAAAAGGAGAATAAACTAATGGCAAACAAAGGTATTCATAAAGTAAGCCCAGAGTTAACAGATAATGCTCAGTGGAGATCTGTTCATGAAATTCCTACATCATATTTACAATCTGGTGATACTATCTTGGTATATCCCGGAGAATACGCTGATCCTCGTACTTCTAATGTTGCTGATGTGGCGGTTGTAGGTGTTGGTGATAGAGATGATGTAATCTTTAACGGATTTTCGATCCCTGATGCAACGTCACAAGGTGCGAATGTTCTTATTAAGAATGTCACAATTCGTGCTGCTGGACTAATTGTTGGTAATACTGAGGTTACAGTTAAAGCTGTTGATTGTGTTATTGATGGTACTTCTGGTTCTGCTAGAAGTGCTGCTCTTGCAATCGCAAATGCTGCTGTTACAGCAGGTGTTACAGATTCTAATACTGCAGGAGCTGCAGGAGTAAATATGAACGCGGCTATTACTCTTGATCATTGTGAACTTGGAACAAATGTTGGCGCTGGATACGGCGTTGTTCAACATTGTTCTGGTGTTGTTACACTGAAATATTGTACAGTTGCTAGTGATACAGGCGCTCTTTCTAATGGTAATATGACTATTGAGCATTGTACCTTTACAGGTGCTAATGTGTATGCTTCTGCGATCGCTGCAGGTCTTGCCCCAACTGTTACGGTTCGTGGCTCTCATGCTGCTGCTGGTAATGCGGGTAATATGACAGAAACGGTTGTAGCAGCTATCGCGTAATTTGGAGTAGTGGGGTGATAATTCACAAAAAGGTTGTTGCTAGTGTTAAAGTACTTTATTACCTTCCAGATTATAATAACTTGGTCCAAGAATTTTTTTGGCAAACTTTAGATATTTCACCCCACTATTTTAGAATTCACAGATTTTTAAATTTCTGGCATCATAATATTGATGCTATAATCAAAGAAGTAGAAATTGCTAGTTTTGAAGACAATTTTTATAAAAACGTAAAAAACGTAAAAGGAGAATATTATTATGGCTAGAAACCCAATTGGCTTTGATGTTACAGGAGATGCGGGTAAGCTTCATAACACACCCCCCTATAAGGATGCCCCCTTGTCTGGCGGCACTGAAAAGAGAGGTGCGTGGAAGCAAGCTGCAGGTCCAGCAAGTAGCAATAAAACTATGACGGAAGCCCCCTTCGGTTCTCATGGTGGTAGTAACCACTCTGTTACTATGGGTAAACGACTTCCTGGTAGCGAACCCAAAGCAGGAATGAATCCGGCTAAGGGTCGTGGCTATACCAACGCAACTAAATATTCTGGCGGACCTAACTCACGTAGTAAGGCTCCAAACGAAGTTAAAGACTCAATGTAAGGAGATAATATTGTGGGTGCAGCAGGAAAAGGTGAAAAGAAACTGATTCGTATTGGAGGAGATAATCGTTACGGCGATATTGCTCTCGACGAAGTTCGTGTTCAAAAAGCTAAACAAAGATATCTCGCAGGACCAAATGCTCTTGTAGACTTAAAAGCAGTCTATAATGGAGAAGGTTTGCGATCAACACCCCCTGTTGGTCGTAACCTCGATTACGGTAAACCGTCAAAAGACAAAAGCCCGTAATGAGTTACATAACTCCAGCTTTTTTGCGAGAGTCGAGTTCAGTTAAGAAGAAAAAATATAATAAAAAGAAAACTAAAAAACTTAAACGTGTAAAACGTAAAAAACCCTCTACTCGTAAGTAGAGGGTTTCTTTTTGTCCATTATTATGTCGTCCCAACTTAATAAATTTTGTTTTTTTTCGTTAGTTTTTCTTGAAAAGTTATCATGGTTTACTGTTTTTCCGTATCCATGTTTATCGTAAATAGACTTTAACCAAGCATTTTTATAAGGAGAACATACATAAACTCCTGCTTTACTAGTTTCTACAGCACGTTGATAAATATTTTCTATATTTTTTATATCTGAACTTAAAAAAATCAAATCTTCGTGATCTAGTTTTAATTTTGTATAATCAAATTCTTCTCCTGCTGAACATATAATTTTTATATCATTTTCAATTTTTGCTGCTTTGATTAACGCAGTACTAACTTTTACGGCATTTTTATCATAGTCAATACCTATTTGTTTAATTTTAGGGTACTGTCTATGTATATCAAACATACTATAAGGATAATATCCGCTTCCAACAAGAACTAGTTTTTTACAAATTGAAAAAGTATGTAAACTTTTTTGATCACGTAATGTTCTGTAAATCCATGCTTTGTGTTCTGCTAAATCATAGCCTAGAGATAAATCTTTTCTTCTAATAAAATACCTAATCCACTCATATTCACTATCTTTTAAAGACTTTTGCCATTCTTTTTTTGCTTTTAAAAGTATTGTCTTATCAGGCATTTGCTAATTCGCTTAGTATTTTTGCGCTATTTTGCGTTCCATTTATATTAAAATTGAAAGGTTTTGGAAAAGTATCATAATCATTTAAAATATTTTCTATATGATTATTTATTCTATATAAACTTCCTAAAGGGCAGACCTCAAAAAATTTATAAGGCTTTAATGTAAAACATCTTACAAGTTGCTCTAATTTTTTTCCATCTTCCCTGGGTATAATTATAGCAGGAGTTTGACTAGCAAGAATCTCCATTGTGCTATTATAACCTCCATATGTAATAAACATAGTACAATTTTCAACATGTTTAAATAGGTCAGGAATATAATTAACTAATACTGTATTTTGTTTTTTTCTAAAGTTACCTAATTTTTCTGCAAATTTTTCATTTGCTGCGATAAACACAAACTCTAATGAAGGAAATTTATGGGATATTTTTAAAATACTAGCAAATACTCTTAAACTTTCTTCTTTGTTTAATCCACAACTAACGTATACTTTATTGTTCTTTCTTTCATGCTTTTTTTGTTTAGGGTTAGCAACATATCCTGTATACTCTAATTTACTACTAATTTCTGAAAATATATCTTCATATTGATAATGGTTTATAACGTCTGGAAGTAGTTTTAAACACTTTGGATCTCCATGAACTAACATCTTGTCTAAGTAATGATTAACTACTAAATTTTGTGTTTTTGCTACCCAATCTTGTAACGATCTTTGATGAGGCTCATCCCAAGGAAAATCTCTAACACTACCTACAATTTTTATATTTTTCTTTTTTGCTTCATCAAAAAATTTAAATAGTTCATACGCCCATTGATGTCTACAAAACGGAAACCCTTCTGAAACGATTACTTTAATTTCTGGGTTTTCTTCTAATATTTTTCTCCATCTTATTATTCTTAATCTTATTAAGTTATTAGGCATTAAAGCCTTAAAAGGATTTTTTTCTTCTTGATCTATTTCTTTTTTGTCTATTAAGGTGTATTCTTTATACGCATTATCATAACTAATAGGAGGTTTAAATAAATGATGAACTATAATACATTTTTGGTAATTAGTTGTTTCCTCTAAAATATGTTTTATTCTCATGGCATGTCCTAATCCACGATAATACTGTGTTAAAAATAAAATCATTCACAAACAAACTCGCTAATCATCGGAAATAAAGGTTCTATTGTTTTTGCACATTCACGAGCAATTTCCATATGCTCTTTTTGGGTTCCATGTCCTGATCGCAATTCAATATAATGAACCCAACTTCGTAAACTTCCATTCATATATAATCTAGTTTTAGTGTTACCTTCTGGTAGAACAGCTCTAGCTTGTTCTTTAGCAATTCCATTTTCTATTGCCCAATCATAAACTTTCTTTGATTGTTCCATAACTGTTTGTTGTTTTTGTTTCCACTCTTCTGATAAATCTAGATTGTCTGTTTCTACAGAATTTTGTCTATTTTTAGTATCTTGAAGACGTGCTTCTCTACTTACATATTGATCACCCATTTCTTCTGGTCTTGCATATCTTTGACTAAATTCTTGAAAAGCAAAAGACCGGTGCCTAACAATTTGGTGAGCTATATCTCTTGTAGTTTCTATTTCTAAACAGATATTAACCATTTCAAGAGGGGACCAATGGCCGTGTTTAATTAAATATCGAATTAATTTTTCGCTTGTTTCCGAATTCATTTGGTTACTTGGATTTGAAACTCTTGCACAAAAAGCTACAATTTCTTGTAAATCATTAAGTATGAGAAATTCATCTTTAAAATCACAAAAAAGGTCTGATAATTTTGAAGAACTAATTAGTCTGACTTGCATTTTATAACCTCAATCCATAATTTTTTTTCTTTTGCTTGTTTTATCATATTAGTTGTACCTTTACTATTATTATAAATAAACGCTATTAATCCGTTAGCGTATTCTGCCATTTGCTTATTTCTAGTATGCCCTGCACCTTTACCGTATTTATCCCATTCTGCTGGGAAACGCTTTATTGGTATATTGTTCCATTCTGCCCACGATTCACCAAATTTATCTGCTCCCCTTGCACAACCAGAAACTACCTCAGTAATTAAATGTTTATGACTATCTAAAATTTTAACGTGTTTTTCTGTCGGAACCATATGTCTACTACCTGCTACAATAACTTTCATATTTGTAACCATTTTTTCATTCTTTCATTTAATTCTTTAATTTCTTTTAAAGCAAAAGTCAGTAACAGAAGAGAAAAATTAGCTAATGTTAAGAGTAGAAATTCATAAAAAGTAAAACATTTTAAATAAAAGAATACACACTCACTTACAAAAAATAATGAATTGATTATGTATAATAATATAATTTTGTTTTTAAGTTTATTTAACACCTGTACTACCAAAACCACCCCTTCTTGTGACAAGTTCTTTTATATTTTTTTCTGTAAATTTTTCTTTTCTAGGTAATGAAACTCTTCTATGGTCTTCTTCTTCTTGTTTTTCTTTTGCGAGCTGTGCTTGATTTCTAGTTACAAATTCTTTAATAGTGTTAGGACCATCGTAGGATATAATCAATGAGGATTCTACTACATCTACGTATGTAATATTTACTTGAGGAACAGATCTAAAGCAAGCTTGAGCAATTCTATCTCCCGGTTCAATTACAAAAGGTTTTTCACCTGAATTGAATAAAATTACCATTACTTCTTTTCGGTAGGTATAATCTACTGTTCCGGGACTATTAACTATCATAAGCCCATAGTTGTGTGATAGACCACTTCTTGGTCTAATCTGTATTTCCCAATAAGGATCTTCAATTTCAAAGTATAATCCAACGGGAATTGTTTTTCTCTTTTGAGGTTGTAAAGTATAAGGTTTTTCAATACAAGCTTTTAAGTCATAACCAGCGTCAAATGGAAACTGTTGGTAAATACTCCAATCTAACTCTAAATCTTTTTCTAACTTTAAAGCTAATTCACTTTTTTCAACTTTAACATTAATAATGTCCATTAGTAGCTACCTCTTCTAAAGTTTCCCAAACTTCATCCCCATTTTTAGCACATTTAACTATTTTCTCATTGTATTTTTTTAAACAAATTAGTTCCTCATTTTTATTTAAGAGGTCTAAACTATCGTTAAGATTTTTTATGAATTTTGCTCTGCCAGCAAGAGGTAAAGCTTTTATTAAATTATTTAAAGTTTTATAATCTCTAGCTAGAGACTGAGCGCGTTTAGGCCCGATACCAGAAACTCCTGTAATATTATCACTTTTATCTCCTTCTATAATTCTAGAAAGCATGTATTCAGAAGGAGTTACATCAAACTCATTTTTTAGAGATTTTAATGTAATTTCTTTTCTAGAAAACATATTAAATATGCTAGTATTTTCTGATAGTAATTGATATAAATCTCTATCGCTTGAAATAACCCAAGTATGTTCATATTTCTCTGAAATATTATTGCAAAAATAAGTTATAATATCATCAGCTTCTAGCCCTCTAAATTTACAAGTTTCAGTCGATAGATAGTCTGGTAAGGTGTTTAAACATCCAAAAAATTCATTATATCTTTTAGCTGTTTCGGGGTCGTCCGGTTTTTTTCTATTTGCTTTATATGTGTCTATTAATTCATTTCTATAATAACTTCTTCCAAAGTCAAAACAAACTATTGTTCTTTTAGCTCTATAACTCTTAGCTAAACTGTCAACAGTTCTTATAAAATCTTCTTTAAAGTCATTATGGTTATGTCTTTGAATCCATCTAAATGCTAAGTTATTTCCATCTACTAATAGTAAATTAGATGGAAGTGTAGACAAGTTTTCAATCTCAGCAAGATCGTTCCAAGTTTTTGTCATAATTATTCCTTTTCTGTATATTATATTGTATTATAACAAAGAATGGGCAGGTAGTCAAGAAATATTGTTCTTACTAGTGTTTTCTACTGTTTATTCTTTCCAAGAATCCATCAGTTTTAATACACTTCTTGTTACCTCTTCTGTTGGTCCTTTAAATTTTTTTATTGGTTTTTTATCATAAAGCACCCTAGAAACATGAGGTGTTTCTACTTCTATACCGTGTTTAAATTTAACAGTTTTTCTTGCTCTTATATCAAAATCGTTATCAAAAGGATCATCCCATACTATCTTGTTATTAATAACTTCTGGATAATAAGGTTTCCAGTCAACATCAACATTTTCTTCATAGTCGTGATTTAGAATATATGCATTGATATAAGTATCTCCACGTAAATAAGCAACTAGTAGTCTTGACCCTCCATGAGTATGTTCAAAATAAGCTTTCCCTAATATTAACCATGAAGGTTTTTTAAATTTTTCTGACCATAATGCTACATGAGGTATTAAAAAATTATTGTTATTTAAAACAGTGATACATCTATGTAAAAAAAATTCTTTATTTTTTTCGTATAAGAATTTTATAGATATTTTACCTTCATAACAAAAAATAGAACTCACATCTTCATCTCTGCCAAAGCAATGTGCGCTTCTTCTTGAACCTTCATACTAACTAGATCATCATAGTTTTCAGTAGAATCTAACATCCCCCAACTTTTAATCCAATCGGCTGTTCTTTCCAATTCTTCTTGTGGAATTGGAGCTGGTTCAACCATTACAATTCTACTTTCTCGTAAATCAGATACTTTTAATATTCCTATTTCTGGGTCTTTTTCTTTATGATAATCTATAAAATAGTGTAAATAATCTTTTTTGTTAGCATTAATACGGTTTACAGCTTCACAGACAGCTCTATTAAACATAGCATATGTTTCTGTATCTACTGTATGTGCAGCAACCTCTGTTCCGTGGTAAAAGGCGCTTGTAACTACTCTACATCCATTTTTTTCTGCAAGAGTAAGGTATGGCTCTGTCAAAGTAGTCGCTTCTACTTCACCAGACATCATCGCGTTATACCTATGTCTTGAACCGTTAGGAGCACTACAAAGATTAATTTGATCTCTTTCTAAAAATCCTTCAAGCATATGTAAAGCAAGATAATGAGTTCCAAAATAAAAAGGTACTCCTATTAGTTTACCTGCTAATTGTTGAGGGGTGTAAACTTTAGAATCTGGTCTTACTACAAGACCTGCAAAAGACACAATTGATCTGCGTCCAACTTGCCTACCGTTGTCAACTTTTGAGTCTTGAACTCTACAGTAATTTCCCCATTCACAAGCATTATACATGTCTGCTTTACCTTGTTCAAAGAGTTTACCGTGGCTAGAATGTGGATTAACCATATTCGGATCTTTAATATCTATACTAACAGGTTTTGTCATATCTGCTTTATTTTCTGTCGGGTCACGATCAACCCATTTTATAAGCAATCCCTCTTTTTCAAATAACCCTTCGTCAAATGCAACTAATTCTGCTAATCCTTGAAAGGGTGCTGTAGTTTCTAAATTTAATGTTTTCATATGTTATGTTCCTTTTTTATACTCTTTTTATGCTCTACTAACCAATCTGCTAGTAATCCCATTTTAAAATAACAATCAAAACATTTAATTTCTATTTGATTAGTTAAAATAATATCGTCATCCCAACAAACATAATCTTTTGACCTATTCCATCTATAAATTAATAATGGTTTTTTCTTCATTACTTCTGCTTCACGTACACATTGTCTCCAAAATTCATATAAATCAGAAGACTTTGCAGTAAGTAAGCCGTTCCAGTTTACTTCTTTATAATGTTTACATTCTATACAGTAAGGCCACCCAGCAGTATCAAAAGGTGTCCAAAGATCTCCCTTTAGATACTCAAGTGACCCACTAAGTGGCATACGTTTAAATTCTATGTCTAATTCTTTATTTAAAAGGTCTCTTATTTTAGCTTCATAAGCTGATCCTTTTATTTTACTCTTATTAACCATCTCATTCAAATTCTAAGACTTTATTTTTTGCAATAATGTATGCTTTTACCAAATCACTCCGAACAATATCATCATATGTAAACTCTATTTTATCAAAAGTGTGTAAATTACACAAGATTTTTATAAATTTTTCCAAACCTTGTTTATCCGATTGTTTTGTAAAGTCTGTTTGATAAAAATCTCCACAAAATATTATTTTAGAATCTCTTCCTATACGAGTAATTACTGAATCTAATTCATGAAAATTAAGGTTTTGACATTCATCAACTATAATTATCGAGTTATCAAAGGTTATACCTCTAATAAAAGATGTCGGTAAAAATTCAATAATTCTTTGATTTTTTAATTTTTCGTATGCGTCTTTATCTTTATTAAATAGTTCTGCACAAATCGAAGTATAGGGGTCTTCATAAACTTCTATTTTTTCTGTTTTGTCTCCAGGTAAAAATCCTACATCTCTAGTAGGGACTACACTTCTAATAATGTATAACTTATTATACGTTTTCTTAGATTTCTCCATAATTTCTTCTAATGCTAGATATATGGAGATAAAGGTTTTACCTGTACCAGCACTTCCATGAAGTATTAGATTTTTATTATTTTTTTTATAACTTAAAAACGCAGATTGTTGATTAGTAGTTAGTGGGTTAACAGTTATAAGATCATCTAATTTTAGCCACCTAGAAGATGACCCATTACCGTTACTATTTTTCACTATCTGTATTACCTGCTTTACATTTACATTTATGTCCTAAATGACTTCTACTTTCATTTTCACATTCTTCGCACCACTCTCGGTCACAATGACAAGGGTGATTACATATCTCACAATTTTGCATTTGTTTCTCCATAATTTAATGTGTTGTGTAAACTTCTTCCCAATTACCTGTTAATCCTGCTATTTCATATTCAGTAACTCTATTTTCAAAGAAATTTGTATGGTCTGCGCCGTTTAAGATCCATTCTAGCCAAGGTAACGGGTTTTCTTTAACTTTAAAATTAGGTTTTAACCCTAATTGTAATAACCTTCTATCTGTAATGTATCTAATATACTTTTTTACTTCACTAGCTTCTAATCCTTCAATTTCTCCCATAGAATAGGCTAAATCAATAAATTTGTCTTCTAGTTCAACAGCAATTCTCGACATTTCATATATTTCACCCTTAAACTTATCTCCAACTACTCTAGGGTGTTCTATGCAATATTGTCTAAATAACTTAGAATTTCCTTCTACATGTATAGACTCGTCACGGATTGACCATTCAACAACTTTACCCATACCTTTCATTTTTCCAAATCTTTGAAAGTTAAGAAGCATAACGAATGACGCGAATAGAGCAACACCTTCGTTAAATACTGATTTTGCTAAAGCTAACCCTAGACCTCTTTGAGTACTTACTCTAGCTTCTGTCATAAATTCAATTTTATCTACCATTTCCTTGTATTCTAAAAAAGCATGGTATTCACTATCTGGTAATCCTAATGTTTCATTTAAAAGAGCATACGCTCTTTGATGAACTCCTTCACGTCCTGCAAAAGAACCTAACATATTCCTAATTTCATTGTTTTTAAATTTAGGAATAAATTGGTCATAATAGTTTTGACCAACAGCTACATCAGATTGAGTAAAAAGTCTTAATATATTAGTAATATATTCTTTTTCTGTTGAAGAAACTTTTCCGTTTTTCCAATCAGTAACATCCTCTGATAAATCTAACTCATCTTCAATCCAATGAACTTTTTCATGCCTAGTTGTAATTTCAACTGCCCAAGGATACTGAAAAGGTTTATACGTTTTTGAAAATTGCATTAACCCTCCCGCCCTTTTTAATAAAATATTATCTGAAAGTTTCATTAGCTGGTCATAGCCACCAATTCTTTCATCATCTACAAATATTTGTGGAACGGAATTTATTCTCTTTTGACTAGCATTATTTTTACCAATAGTTTCTTCCAAATCATTTAAACTTTGATAAAAAGCAAGACGATCTTCTTCATTATCCATACGTTGTTCATCGTACTCAAACCCATGTTCTTCTAACCAATTTTTAGCCATTAAACAAAATGGGCAGTCTGATTTACTAACAATTTTAATATCCATAATTTTAACCTTCACACGCAATACAAGAATCGTCTTCTATATCAACATAATCTTGTAGTTTATCTCTTTCAACTTTTTTAGAAACATTTTCTGCTCTTTGAGCTGTTTCTGTTCTTAAATAATATAACCCTTTGCATCCGTTTTCCCAAGCTTTATAATGTACTTTATGTACATATTCTTTAGAGGCTCCTGCTGGAAAAAATACATTTAAGGATTGTCCTTGACATAAATATTTTTGTCTTATTCCTGCTTGTTCTATAATTTTAACTTGATCTAATTCTATTGCTGTTTTAAAAACTTTCTTTAATTCTTCACTAAGGAATTCTAGGTGTTGAACAGAGCCTCCCTTTGTAATTATAGAAGTCCAAACTTTATCAGTATTTTGACCTATTTTTTCTAATTCTTCTTCTAAATAACTATTTTTAACTAAATGAGAACCCGCTCTGGTTCTATGAGTATATGCATTAGCTTTTAAAGGTTCAATAGAAGGAGAAGTATTAGCCAATATAGCACTATTTGCATTAGGTGCAATTGCTAACATATGGGAATTACGTTTTCCAGTACCTTCCATATCAGGACATTCTCCTCGCTCTTCTGCTAACTTTAAGGTTTCTTCTACAGCTTTTTGTTTAATAAGTTTAAATATAGATTCGTTTAGTATGGCTGCTTTTGTAGATTCAAAAGGAACACGATGTTTATGGTAATAAGCGTGTAATCCCATTGCTCCTAACCCTAAAGATCTTTCTTGTTGAGCAGAGTATTTAGCTCTACTAATTTCATCATTTGCATGATCTATAAAAAATTGCAATACATTATCTAAAAATCTAATTAAATCATTAACCATTTGAGTATCTTTCCACTCATCATATTTTTCAATGTTAACTGAAGATAAGCAACAAACTGCTGTTCGATCTTCGCTAGTAGGTAAATGTATTTCATTACATAAATTTGACCCGTTAATTTTTAAACCTCTATCCTTCATAGTTTGGGGCAAAGCTTTATTAGCTGTATCAATAAAATTAAAGTAAGGTTCTCCTGTTCTAAATCTAATTTCTAATAAGGTTTCCCATAATTTCCTTGCTTTTATTTTATCTCTGACACTTCTATCATTAGGATCTAATAAATACCATTCCTCATCATTAGCTACTGCTTTCATAAATTTATCAGATAAATTTACTGCGTTATGAAGGTTTAAACACTTACGATTAATATCTCCTGTAGGAACTCTCATATTAATAAACTCAATAATATCTGGATGATCAATATCCATATAAGCTGCGTATGAACCTTTTCTAGTTCTACCTTGTCTATAGGCAGTCATATCAGCATCTACAGTGTGTAAAAAAGGTATAGGTCCGGGAGCTTTATCTGATATTGCCCTGACGTCACTCCAATGTCCTCCTACTCCTCCGCCTTTAACAGATAACCATCTAAGTTCTGAACTATGGTCAATTAACCCTTCCAGAGAATCTGGAACATAAGTTAGAAAACATGAAATAGGTAGCGCCTTTACTTTTTCTCCTGTTACAGGAGCATTAGATAGTACAGGAGAAGAATACATAAACCATCCATTAGATACGTAATCATATATTCGTTGAGCAAGTTTTTTGTCACCATAACAATAGGCTACTGCAGCTCGTGCAAAAGCATATTGGGGAGAAGGCTCATCTTCTCTACAATAGTAATCGTTTAATAGCTTTTTCGCTTGTTCAGTAAGAATGCTATCCTTGTTAAGGTCAATTGTGATATCTAAATGGGTAATAGTATCCCTAGGAAATTCTAGTATTTCCGCTGTATTTTTCATATTGTTTTATCCTTCAACAGTGCTAATATTATTTTCTTTATTAATAGAAATTTTATCTATTAAAGGGTGTGTAAAATCGTGTGATATGAGAAAAACATTTAAGTTGTCTTCTTTTTGTAAAACTTCAACTAACTTTTCTTTACCAATATCATCTAATACACCTGTGATTTCATCTAAAAATAATAGATTTATATAATTCCCACCTATTTTAGATAATAGGCTTCTTATTGCGAGAAGGATAGAAGTTTGAATTCTACTAAACTCGCCTCCAGAAACATTTTCTATAGGGGTTTCTTTACCGTGGTCAAATACAATAATGTTTAGTTTTTCACCACTCAATCTAAAGATTAATTGAAACTGTCCATCTGAAAACTCTGCTAAATAATTATTTATTGTATCTTCTAATTCTTTAGCTAAATTTTCTAATTTAAAAGCAACAATACCAGAGGTACTAAATGCTTTTTTAAGAATATCTAGATTTTTTACTTTACTTTTAACACTCATTATAGCATCATTTAATACGTTCTGTCTATCTATAAATTCTGCTTTTTGCTCAGTTAGGGTGTCAATCCTATTATTATGTAATTTTACTTGTTCATTGTATTCTACAGCTTTGTCCCGTTTTTCTTCTGCGTTATTTAAGTTATCTTTAACTTTTTGTCCTTCTAATGTTAATTCATTATAATCTGGATACTTTAAAGGAATTGAGCTATCTATTAACTGACTTAACTGTTCAAAACGTTTAATAGTTTCTTGATTTCTCTCGTATTCTTTAATTGTTTTCTCTTCTTCTAACTTTCCTAGTAATGCGTCTGCGTATACATCGTTTAATTCCTGTATTTTTGTTTCTAGTTCCATAATACTTGTGTTTAACGAAGTTTTTAAGGTTACTGCGTGGGTGTTGTCTATTGGTTGTCCACAAGCATAACAAGTATCTGATAGGTCAATATTTTCTAATTTCTTTTTAGTTGCTGTAAGCTGTCTATCGGTATGTTTCATATCAGCATCTAAGTCTTCAACAATTTTTGTTATTTTACTAAAAGAATTATAATCTGGAAGTTTTAGAGATATATCAAAGTTTAATTTATCACGTTCTTCTATTAATAAATTATTTTTATCAATTCTTTTACATAAATTATTATATTCAGATAATTCTGCTTGTATTTTTCCTAATTTAGTTATTAGATTTTGATCAACAATCGGAATTTCAATAAGTTCTTGTTTATCTTCAATACTAACATTATTTAGAAAATCATTTACGCTTTTTAACTCACCTTCTGTTTTTATTAAGGACTTTTCTGTTTCAACAACTTTTATCTTTATAGCATCTCCAATACTAATATATTTTTCTAATCCAAAAAGTTTAATTAAGAATTTTTTTCTATTAGTATCTGTTGCTTTAATGAAATCTAATAAATCGGTTGAACTTTGATAAGTTAATTGAGAAAAAACTTCAAAACTTATTCCTAAAATATTTGCTATCTTTTTATAAGTGTCTAATACCTTATGTTCTGATATGTCGATTCCGTCTTCTTCTAAAGAAACTTTTGTAGTCGCACCTGTTCTTTTACTAGTAATTACATATTCTTTATTATCTGCGGAAAAAGTTAAACTACCATCCCACGTTTTACTTGTTGAAAGGTATCTATTTAGTATATCACCTTTTTTTATACTTTTAATATTCTTTCCAAAAAGCAACTCTTGTATAATTAATGCTATTGTAGATTTTCCACTACCGTTAGGTGCGGTAAGTTGTGTAACTTTAGAATGATTCAAGGTTAAAGTGTTACCTGAACCATAACTAAACATATTGTTAAATTTTAAATCTTTTAAAATTATTTCCATCTTATAAAAACTTGAACTCTTTCATTTGTGTCTTTCCATGTTGGTTTGTTTAATAAACGACTGTATTCGTAGTGTATGCTTTTTAATGTTTCCCATCCTGTCCGTTTAGTTCTTTTTTGTAGATTAGGATAACAGTTATAAATAAAAGTATTATCTTTATCGCCCGGTTGTGTCGGGTCGTAGTTATTAGTATAATGCATAAAGATAGGTTCTAAACTTGTAAAAGTAAAGAAATTTTTATCTTTATTTATTGCGTATTTTACTAAATTAGGTGAATCTTCCCACCAACCCCAACCAAATGTTGCATGGTGATCAGGATTATGTCCACTAAATATTAATATTTCATTATCGTCCACGTAATCAAATAAGTATGTTAAAGCTGCTTGACTTAAACTATCTGTAAATTGCCCAAACTCTACTGATTTAGGTATTACATTATTTACAAAATTATTTAAAGATAAGTCAATAAATTTGCAATCTATTTTTCTATCTTTGCAAAATTTTTTTACAAATAACAGATCAAAATAGTTTTTTCCGCCAAATAAGCTTAAGCTTATAACTCTAAAGGGTATATTTAATTGATATAATGTTTCGGCTGTTATCTCACTATCAATTCCACCACTTAATGTTACAACTAGTTTATAATCTTTTTTATATAAGTCGTAAAATTTTTGAGATAAAGTAAATAGATCATCTTTGATAGACGGCCCCTTGTTTTTATACTTTGGACAACTAACTTCTACTCCTTCGTATATAGATGGCCGCATATATGTACCATTATTATATTTCCAGAATATTCTGTTTAACGATAGATCATACATTTATACCTAAATCTAAGAACTCCTTTAGAACACTCTTTTTATTAGATACCTTTATATGAGATAAGTATAGTTCTAGTTCTTCTATTAATGTCATATCTTTTAAATCTAGTTTAGATTCTTCATCAGGTTTATATGCTAATTTCTTATCAATTAATGATGAGTCTTGAACCTTTGATAATTCATCAATACTTCCAACTATCTCATAAATTGTATGATGATATTCAGACTTATGAAAAGTTTCCCCTGTCTTTACTGTTCTTCTAATTAACTTTGGTAAATCTAATTTTCTAAAATCTACTGAATAATTTCTTTTATCAATGTATTCAATAATATTTACGCCATAATCTTTTGA
>Ga0114934_10000964_pt1 | contig 18695 bp, 38 predicted proteins | sample 4SBtaG_2_FD_99695 | JGI IMG/M metagenome (GOLD analysis project Ga0114934, IMG submission 99695) | Deep subsurface microbial communities from Kolumbo volcano to uncover new lineages of life (NeLLi) - 4SBTROV10_white metaG | ecosystem: Environmental > Aquatic > Marine > Volcanic ...
CTCTCCAACTGATGATTCAGATGAGGACGGTTGGGATGATGACGGTGACGGTTGGGATGAGGACGGTGACTCGTATGATAATGGTTTGGATGCCGATCAAGACTTCGGTGACGAAGAGGTCGTCTCTCTTGCTGTACGCAATTATATTGAGAATAAGCATGAGGTTGGGGTTGACCCTACTTTAGCTTATATTTCGTCAATTAAAGCCTGTCGTGATGCCGATTTGCGTTGTAAGGATGTTGTTCTAATCGTGCATGACTTGGGATTTGAGGTCGAGCGCAACGATGAGAAGACTCTAAGTGAACTTGAGGTTCGCCCTGTCGCTGAATCGACTGAAGAGGTCGAGGTTGACGATGAGTGACATCTACGCTAAAGTCATTGAAAAATCTTTGGAGTTTAGGGATGCTTCCCGTGAGAACTCCAGAGGTCTGAGTAGCGAGGCAGACCTACAAAGGTTGCAGAATGACCCCAATTTTAAAAAAAGGACTCAGCGACTTGGAGAAATCACGCATGAATTGTTTGAGCTTCTTGACGAAATTGATGTCCGTGAAGGCAGAGTTCCCAAACGATGACCGAGGAATATAGTTATACCAAATTTTTAAGCGATTCCTCAGACGACTACCCTAAATACGGAGACAATCTAAATACACCAAGAGTAAAAGATTGGAGAGCAGAACGACAGTATTTACAAGAAAAATGGGGGAAGTCTGGAGCCAGAGTTACATTAGAAGAAATACAAAAGAAAATAGAGTTAGTTGAAAAACATTTTTAAAAGATTAATATAATAATAGTGGATCAAAATTTATTTCCAATAGGTATTGTGGCGCTATCTAATATTTGTAGTGGTTAGTTTCATCGCCTTCCCCGTAATCACATAAAAGCGGGGGAAATTTTTCAAAAAAGCCCTTGACAAGTCGGGCGCTTTAATTCATACTGATTCCATAACACTAAAGGAAGGATACAAACATGACATATATATGGAACAGAGCAGAAAGAGTACCTGCCGATTTGATGCCCAAACGAGTCCAAGATTCATTCAACGAATGGATCAAGGAAGAGTATCGCCAACTCACCTTCGCAACGGATGTCAAGCACCGCAAGAGAATCATTGCTCGCATCAAGCGTCAAAGGGAACGATTTGAGGACGCAATCGCCCCTTTCAAGGCATAATTCGATTCACTACTTCGATTAATCCTTACCCTCCACTTAAATAATACTTAATATAGGACAAAATACAAAAGATTCTATATAAATTATTAAATAAAAAATTAAATAAAGTATTGATGAATAGTGGGATTCAGAGGTTTAGTGGGGTAGGTTGGGACGGAAGGGGTCAGATTGGGGTACTTAATATAATTTTATCAAATAATTTATTAAGTTATTATAATCTAATTATAGAGAATAATAATAAAAGTTAAAGAAGAATACAATGTTAAGTAAGTTACAAACAAAAATAAAGCAAATATGCGTTTTAATTTACTCCAAAATCAAGTTAAATAAGCCTCAAATAAATGCAAACCAAACCAGTTCAAATAAAGAAATAGAATTGGAATTAGAATATAATGAATTTGGTTACCCGCAAAATATAAAGAAAATTGAGTCAAATAAAGACAAATAATTAATAAATTTTTTTACTGTTTTAGGCTTTTTTTTGCGTTTTTTACCGTTTTTTACCCAGTTTTAAGTTAATTTAACAAATAATAACTTATGCTCAAAATGAGTGATGAAGAGCGAAGTGTCGAATTTTTGCACCATCACATGGAAACGAGCTTTGAAAAAGTGATGTCGGAGTATCTTGTGCTTGACATTGAGTGGCTAGAGGAGTATACTGAAAGGCATAATGAGGTAAGGGCTATAGCGCGATTGGCAGACCCGATCTTCCCCGATCAAGAGTCTAACATGATTTGCCTATTCCCCCCGTTTTTTCCAAACGACACAAATAAAGAATAATGAGTTTAGCAAAAGAAATTAATAAAAGATTAGATGCAATACTTGCACATAATGCAGAATTAAAAGAATTAAATAAAAAATTTAAAGATCCAGAATTCAAGCTAAAAGACATGAAGACTGGCAAGATAGTTACAAAAGAATTTGCATTAAATAAAGCCCAAGAAGCCTACGATGGCATCATAGGGGACTTGAACCAAATAACAAATGAAGGCAAGAACTGTCGAGACTTATTTACAAATATATACTATGTAAATAATTTAATGGAAGACAAGGTAATTGCAAAAGAAATAGAGTCAAATAAAGAAGCGCACGAATAACATCAAATGAACATATACAAATTAATTTTAGTTTTACCTCTTTTAGGGGTAGGTTGTACAAACCATTGGAACTCAGTACCTTATGTAGGTAAAGCGCCCTATTATGCCGTCCATGCCCCCGACCCCAAGGGTTGCCCAGACTGTCTCGCTAGGAGTCGTTGCTCCCCGCATTCGCCACCACTAAGGACGCACCTAGAGTATAGGGGTGGACTACTTCGTCCCAGAAGGTAATAAAGTTTAAAAAAGGGGTTGACATTAGTGGTCAACCTGTCATACTGGTGGCTTAATCATCAACAAAGGAGTAAGCACTATGAGTATATCTTCAAACGCTAGAGCAAGCCAAATCGCCAGAAATGTTAAAAGCGGGCAGTATTTAAAGAATGCCAAGTTCCACAACTACGGATCGGTGGTAGAGGACAGCATCTTTGCCCAACAGAGGGCGGCAGACGCTCGCCTTGCGCTCATCAAGGCGCAACGCAAGATAAGAGCTACGGGGTGAAGGACATAAGAGAGATTGCATCTCTTTCAATTGGAATACTTTTTGTTTTAATATTAATTGAATTAGTTTATAATTTTTTATCATGAATTTAAGGGGATTAATCAGCATGACGGAGTTCTACGAGTTAGCCGAGGAGATTGCAATGAAAATTGATGCAAAGCTCCACACGCAGGTAGAAGACCTATCAAATGTCAATGACTTAATTAAAAAAGAAATTGAAGTAGCTTATCGCAAGCAACAAGAAGAGAATGTAGAAGTTAATGGAGGAAGTAAATAAATAAAATATAAAATAATACTTGACAAATAACAAGAAATTTAGTATTATATAGTACATAATGAGAGTTTGAGGTCTCTCACAAAAAACCTCAGGTTCTTTCACATTTTTCATAAGGGGGCAACAGCAGAAGTGCTGGGTTGGTGTCTAGTCGCCACGGTGATCTTTCGACATCAACTGCCCTGACTATTTTGGAGCGGGTGACGGCTTGCTCCTGTGGGTGACTCGAATAATGCTTCTGCAAGCGGCATAAGGTATTCGTCCCTGTGGTTGAGAGCCAACTGGCGGAAATCACGGATCGGAGTGCGAGTAGGAACTACGAATCTGTAGTTTGCACCGAAAGTTGAGGGTATTCAGGAATCCCTCCCCACACCTATTTGTAACTCCCAAGGATTGTCTCATTATTCGAGGGTGTTCTTCCTCCCTTCTGAGCTAACGCAGGAGGGAGGTTTTTTTATTTGACATCAAGCGGAACATATGGCATAGTTTAGGCATGACACTACTAAAAGAAATTATCGCCCTAGGAGAAGGGGCGCAAGGAGACTACTGCAGAGAAGTTTTCATCAAGTCCGAGAGCTTTCGTAAACTCAAGGATGTATTGGGGGTCTCCTAATGCATCCAAGGCGCCCTGAAGAATCAAGGTATAAGGTTGACGAGTCCCGCAAAGTATTCGTCTACAAAAATCTCCACAAAGACTGCTGGTCTGTTCGCCAGGATGGACTAGTCAAGGCATACGCGGATAAGATCTCTTTGTTTGATTGCTCTTTCAGGGTGAATAGAAAGGGCAGGGAGAAGGTTTTACTAGAAAAAAGGAAGAATGTACACGCAGGTATTAGTGGGTACATCGACACCTTTGAGGTAGATAACTGGGAAGATAATCACCCCAATACTTCCCGCACCTCTTACAACCCCTATAAGAACAAAACTTTCGTGGATACTGCGGGTACCCCCGTCTATTGGTCTAGCTCAGTAAAACTAGAGACTGGCTCGATTAATTCGGGGGTCATGAGAAAGGATGAAGTGCGATTCGTGCCGTGCATCGAGTCTGCCAACTTCAATTAACTAAAAAGATGACTACATGGAAATTATAGCTCAACTAATCTTAATGGTACTTATAGCTCTATTATTAATTACAAACAAATCATGATGAAATTTACGGGTTCGTTTATTGCCCGTGGGGTGCAGTGCCGTACAAGGAAGCCTCTACCGACTATGGAGGGGCATTGGGTGCGATCATAGCCCAGTGTAACCCAACGAAGTAGTTCCTCCTGCGGGGGGTGGGGCGAAAGGGATATGCCTGTCCTTCGGGTCAGCCTGCGACCTTTGTTTTCGTAGGTGGCGAAACCTCACTGCACTCCAAATTCTTAACAACTAGATACCAAATATTAACAACATTACAGATAGGTATATTACAAATAAGAGATAGACAAATAAAGAAAACTATTATATAAAAAATTTTAGAATATTAGTTTTGAAAGTCATAAGTCGTTGACTACCAACGGTTTGCGCGAGCCCGGGCGGCGTAAGTCCCTGATGTAGAGCAGGTTACAACTATTTTAGTTTATTCGCATTTTTTTCTTGCCGTTTCCTTGTAATCTGTCATGATGGAGCCATGAAACAATCGGAAATCAGACAAACAATCGCTCAAGTAGTCCACGGCAATTTGCGTTATTGCACGCCCAATGACCCAGTTTGCATGGATAGGGTGAAAAACGCTTTTAACAAGGGCAAGGAAGGATATACCATTCAGTCGGCAGAGGAAGTCCTAGACGACATTATTACAGACTTGACTTTGCTTCAAAACGAGATCAACATTGCTGGATCTTTTAATTCAGCACAACTCTAAGGGGACAGAATAATGGGATTAGATCAATTCGGATACGCCAGGGCATCAGAAGATGCCGAACAAGAAGAACTTGCTTACTGGAGAAAGCACAACCGACTTCATGGTTGGATGGAAAAGCTCTGGGAATTGAAGGGGAACCAGGTAACCCAAGAAGCATTCGGCAATGACTTTAATTGCGTGCCAGTAGAGTTGGGGCTTTGTGACCTAGAACAACTTGAGGCGGTGATCGTCAACAAGACAATGCCCGAAACGGCAGGTTTCTTCTTTGGGAGTGATTCGTATGAAGAGTACGAAGAATATCACAAGGAGAATGACCTCAATTTTATTGAGAATGCTCGCAAGGCAATCGCAGACGGCAAGAAAGTTTATTACGATTCGTGGTGGTAAACCCTTGACATCACACGCAGAATTTGAGAGGATAGGCACATGAATGATAAAGAACACTACAAGACACTAATCGACGCAACCACAGAACTCCAAGAGCATTTGTTCTATTCGGAGTTTGGAGGCAAGTTGGATTATAGCGATCCTTGGATGCCTCTATACAACGGACTCAGCGAATTGCGAGGGAAGTTGCAAGAAGAACAAGAGATGTGCGACATAACCACACAAAAGAAAGAAGAGAATTAAAATGATGGAATTCGCAGAAATGGTAAGAGAAATTCAAGCACGTCTCAAGAACTCAGGAGGGGGAACCGTAATCATCACCGAAGACACTATTAAAGTTAACTTTAAATGAAAGAAATCGATATCACACCCAAATGGCAAGGACTCATACCCATCATGGTAGCAGTTCTCGCTAATCCAAAAGCGTCCGATCAGTCCAAGAGGGAGATCAAGGAGGAACTCCTTAGTCTCGCCAAGTGGGCAGACGAACACAACCAAAAAGTTAAGGAGCAAGAAAATGACCAATAGAGAAATCGTAGACAAGGTAGAGAGTTGGAACTGGAACCTCAGTATATTTGAGATATACGATGAGGTCAAGGACATGAGTCCTTATGTAGGGTGCTCAGGAAATGAATCGTCGCAGGCCGACTTGACTCGTTTACTCAACCACGCATATGAATACTTCAAGTATGACCCAATGATCAAGGAGCTAATGAGCTTTCTTGGTGTGCAAGTTGACGAGCAGAAAGATGAGGCGTCGGAAACTTCTCTAATAGACTCAGAGACTTTTAGCTCTTGACAACCACCGGTTAATCTGGGAGAATACACGCATGAATATCACACAAAAACAATACGAAACCCTCAAGGATTTACTTGAGGACAACAAAAACGGCAACTTCTACTCCAAGGGAAATTACCTTAGCAACGAGAGTTTATCCTTCGTTCTTGGTATTGTCAAGGAGTACGAGAATAAACTTCAAGCTATAGAGGACTACAAAAATGCTTAATTACATTGAAGCCAATTGTCACCCGACACCACTAGAATCCCACCCCAATTACGATGAGGATTCAGATATGTGGGACTTGCACTTCATCGATAAGGAAGATGCAAGCGTCATACGCGTTAGCCTTGAGAGCTTAGAAGAGGCTCAAGAAACCATAAAAAAATGCTTGCAGTTAGCACTAGAACAGGAGGAAGATGATGGAGACGACTACCCACCTTCAATCGAAGATTAGAGTTCTTGGGTTTCAGTTGGCCTGGGAAGAAAGGGCCCAACACAAACTCAAGGGCTGGTTCGAGAGACGTAAGCTTCACGCTAATTTACTTCGAAAATTCAACAAATTAGAAAAGCTTCAGTAGCAAATAAAGACTTCGGTTTCCTATATGCCCCCGAAAGGGGGCTTTTTTGTAACTCGTTGACCATCAACGACTTAGGCGAGCCCGGCCCGCGCAAGTCCTTGATACCCAAGGACTTACGACTATCTTGAAAAAACTTCACTCAAAAATCATTTTTTGCTTGCGGTTAGCTCAGATTCTGTCATACTAATGCACATGACGATGAGGGAAGTAAAGATAAGAAGAAAGGTACTCTTCACCAAGAGTCGCCCACATCAACGCAAAAACAAGATTCTTCCCAGGAAGCAAAAACACAAAGGATAAGACTCATGCATCTAAACGATCAACCAGAAAACATCATAAGTGCCAGCGAGATCACCGAGCAAGCCATGTCGGCTCTTTATTCCGTGGTCATTGAACCAATGGAATCCAATCTTGAACAGGAAGACTTGGATCTCATAGGCGTTATCGGTCTTGCCCTCAAAATTGTTGGCGAGAAAGCTACGCTCTACGAAGAAATGGCACAAAACGGGCATGGATCAAATTACGGTGGTTCCCAAAATTTTTCCCGAAATTAACTGTTGACATTACATTAAAAAACTGAGAGGATATACGCATCATGGAAAACAACACAAATCGTCTTAACCTCCGCATCTGCGGTGGCGAACATAAAGTCTCGACTCTTGAACAAGTTCAAGCAGTCACTACTCCCCAAGTGGAGTACCGCAAGGAGCCAAACAAGGACGGCACGCACGCCGTATCTTACCAACCAATCCCTCACGGGTTGCTTATCGACAAGACTCGCAAGCATCTTGACGAAGCGGGTTTCACCGTTGAAAGCGAGTGTCACAACCTTGCTCGCAACGACAAGCGTTACTTTGGTTTGTTCCAAGTCTCGCACCCTAATCGTGAAACTGGCGAGAGAGGCACGGTGCTTGGGTTGCGTAATGCTCACGACAAATGCTTCCCTGCTGGACTTTGTGCAGGTGATGCTCCTTTTGTTTGTGATAATCTCATCTTCACCAATACGGTCAAGCTTGCTCGTCGTCACACGAAGAACATTCTATCTGAGCTTGATACGGTTATTGCTCGCACCTTGGGACGCTTGTTTGACTTCTGGGTTGGACAAGACCAACGCATCGAGTCCTACAAGGCTTTTGACTTGACTAGTCCCCAAGTTAACGATCTTGTGATTCGTGCCTACAAGGCAGGGGCAATCAGCAAAACCAAGGTTGTCGATGTTGTCAACCAATGGGAAAAGTCAGACCATCCTGAGTTCTGGGACAAAAACATGAACTCCCTTTACAATGCCTTTACCGAGGTGTACAAGGGAAACTTGGTTGCCCTCCCCCAACGCTCCGAGTCCTTGCACTCAGTCTTGGACGCTGAAGTCGGTTTTGACCTCTCAGCGTTTGATCGCCAAATCGAAGAGGCTGAATTGGTTGAAGCAATTGAGGTTGCTGAACCTGCCGAGGTTCTAGGTAATGTCGACGGCGAGGTTCCCGCCGAGGTCTACTCTTAATTACAAGCGAAAGAATTGTAAATACGCCCTCGCCAAATATGGCGGGGGCTTTTTCGTGCCTAGATTCAGCGAGATTGCCCTAAGTCGTTGACTATCAACGACTTGCGCGGGCCCGGCCCGCGTAAACCCTTGGTTATCAGTGACTTATGACTATTTTAGATGATTGCATACTTTTTCCTTGCGTTTTACTGCGTATCTGTCACTATAGGGGCATGGACAGTAAAGAAAGAATGAAAGAATGGAAAAAGCTTCCCACTAACACAATCGCCTGGGAAACTTTCAAACGCTTGGTTTCTCAGTTCGGCATGGAAAAAGGAATTGAAAAAGCAAAGAAAATCATTGACAAGCAACGCTAACTGATCTACTATAGAGCCATGATTAAGCAAACTCTACTCACACAAGGAAACGCCAAAATTGTAAAGGGCGAAAAGCTTGGTTACCTTACAAAAGGCATTCACTTTGCACCTGCTGATTTGTCGGGTCACGAAGCGTGTCGCTGGAGATCCAAAGGTTGCACAATGTCTTGCTTGAATACTGCGGGTCGTGGTCGCATGGAACGCACCCAAGACTCACGCATAAAGAAAACAAAGCTTTTCTTCGAGGATACGCTCGCCTTTCTTGCGAAGCTCGAAAAGGAAATTGCTTCCGCTATTAAGTCAGCGAATAAAAAGGCAATGACTGCGGTTTTTCGCCCTAATCTTACAAGTGATTTATTGTTTGAAGATATCGAAAACGAGCAAGGGTTAACTCTCATGCAGAAGTTTCCCGAAACTCAATTTTATGATTACACCAAGTCGTTTGGTCGCATGGCAAAGTTTCTTAATGGTGACTTTCCGAGCAACTACCATTTGACTTTCTCACGCTCTGAGAATAACCAAAAACTCGTTGACATGGTCTTGGCAATGGGCGGTAATGTTGCGGTGGTGTTTCGTGATCAGTTGCCAGCAACTTGGAAAGGATTTGAAGTCGTCAACGGTGACGAAAATGATTTGAGGTTTCTAGACAAGCAAGGCGTGATTGTCGGGCTTATCGAAAAAGGACTAGCCAAAAAGGACGCAACGGGATTCGTTCAGGAAGGAGTAAATTCATGAATAAATTCAACTACTACAAAGAAGATATCGGAAATGAGTACTGGTTTGTCTGGGATAGTGACGGCGAGGAAACAGTCACGCTTATTAGCTTGCACGGGGCGATTCAACTCGCAAAGCTTTTCCCTAAATTTGGTTTCATGCGAGACGAAAATTTGAAATGATAACGGGCGAAATATTACTTTTGGGAGTGATTTGCGGCTTGTTTGCGTGGTATTTGTGGATTTGCTTGTCCTAAGTCGTTGACTATCAACGACTTGCGCGAGGCCGGCCCGCGTAAACCCTTGATGCTCAACGAGTTAGAACTATTTTACTTTATTTCAAAAAAAAGACTTGCGTTTCCCCCTCAATCTGTCATTATGGGTGGTATGATTAACAACGACCACAAAACCTTCCACGACTTGGTTTTCCAAGATCACGCTAACCAACCTAACGGCATCCAAGCTCGTCTTGACTTGGGCAACGGGATAGAAATTTCCGTCGTCTCGATGAAGACTAAGAGCAATGGATACGGTGGGCTTTATGGAGATGCCTCCAACGGAACTTATGAAGTTGCGATGTATCACAACAACTCCATGCTTCCGCTTGCATCTTTCGACGATGTTCTTGGCTGGCAAGATGAAGTTGCCATTACTCGCTTAATGGGTGAAGCTCAAAAGAATGGGCTTGCTTGGCTCACTCTTCTCAAGGAGATTCGGAACGACTTCACCGCAAGCCTTGTCAGTAATCACTAATCTGGGAGAATATTAAAATGGATTCACAACTAAACAACTATATCGTTCTCAAGAACGGCAAGAGAATCTCTCCTGCTATGACTCTTGAGCAATGCGTTCAGTCGGTTCAATGGCGAGAAAAGAAACTTGACCGACTTACTCAACATTCGCCTTATACCATAGGAAGGACACAAAGCAATGGAAGTTGACACAACATACAACGGATGGAAAAACCGAGCAACCTGGAATGTCGCTCTTTGGATTCAGAACGACGAAGGTCTTTACCACTTCGCAAGAGATTGTCGAGATTATCAACAATTCGTTGACGATATCAAAGACACTAGCGGAGATTCTGCAATCGGATACCGCACACCCGATGGCGTTGCGTGGAATGATTCCGCTCTAGATGTCCCCAGACTTAACGAATTAATTACTGAACTATAAACAACAAGGAGAAAGTTATGCATCCAAAACAACAAGAGTTCTCGTTCGTGGAAAAAGCCACGGCAGTCGAAAATTACAAGCCAGAGAATGTCTCTCATGAGGGCGACAAGATTTGGTTCGGATACCGAAACAAGGCAGGTGCGGTCGTTAGTGCTTTTTACGATAAGACAGACCGAAAGTTTAAGTCAGTCGTTTCAGGCAAGCAATACGGCAAGTATAGTGCAATACGCAACCTTGTCGCTCGTCCAGTAATCGAAAGGTTTTTAGGATGATTTTATATTTTGTTATCACTTGGGGCATTGTATTTTACATAATGCACCGAGAAATCGTTGGTTAGAGGTTGGGGCGTAAGTCGTTGTCTGTCAACGGCTTGCGCCAGCCCGGCCCGCGTAAGTCATTGGTATTCAGCGGCTTATGACTATCTTACTTTATTGGCAAAAAAAAGCTTGCGTTCTAGGTGGTATCTGTCACACTGGAACCATGAAACATTCAGAAAGTGGAACCAGAAAAGTAATGAAGCAACTGAAGAAATGCCCAGAGATCACAGAGATTCGACAGCTTGCTAGTGGCTATATGATTCTAGCCAAGAATGGAGAGCAGTACCTAGTGCATTTTAGTGCCAAGGCATTCCATCCTCTCCGTCGTTGGCTCAAACGCAACACATCACTCACCAACCTAAGATTCTAATGAGTAACGAAACCGAACTAACTGGAGCAACGCTTCTAGCGTAAGTCCTTGATTATCAGGGACTTACGCAAGCCCGGCCCGCGTAAGTCGTTGGTGTTCAACTGTTTACGACAAAAGAGGATGGTGCACTAAAATTGTCGATTTTTTTTCTTTCCTTAGCCCCCGAACTTCACTAGTCTTCTATTATGGGCAGAAAAAAGGGGAGTTCCCTTTTAAGCATCCAATCCACAAGAGCCATGAGCACAGTCACAAAAAATCCAACCGCACTACAAACCGCACTAGACAAGATTGCCGAACTCGAAGCAAAGCTTGAAGGCATAAACCAAGACTTTGCCGCATCAGCGTCTGGTCTCAGGATAGAAACCTATTCGACTTACCGACCCGATGAGCCTAAGTCATTTGCCGTCCGAGGTACTACACCAGATCACGCCGAAGACATGAAGTCATTCGGGGGAGGTTACAACCGTCACCTAAAAGGCGGGGCGGCATGGATCTTCCCTGAGTACGACAAGGAAGGCGTACCGATGCGAGACATTCTCCAGGACTGGATAGTGGAGCAAATGCTTGTGGCGTAAGGATCGGCGCAAGTCCTTGACTATCAAGGGCTTGCGCAAGCCTGGCCCGCGTAAGTCGTTGGTATTCAACAACTTACGACTATTTTAAAAAAAATGCTTTATTTTCTTGCAATTTTCCCGCCCATGCCTTAAATTGTCTTCATGATAACAGTTAGAAAAAATCCAAACTTCACTAAATGGTTTCAAGTTATTTCGCTCGGTAGGCTCGTCGATGAGGTTACAGGGCAGTCAAACGCTTTACGCATTGCGGCTAAACACGCCAAGCAACAGCAAACTAGCGTGGTAAATTTTCTTGGAAAAACCGTTGACATAAAAGAAAAAATCTGGGAGGATGTATAAATGACAGAATCAGAAAGACTAAACGCCATCAGAAAAGCCAACGACCAATGGAAAGCGGAACATGGAGTTTCGTTGTCTGCTGGTCTCATGGATTACACCAAGGAAGATGTTCAAGAGGAGGCTAAAAGCCTCGACGCTCTCGATCATGACGATTCCGTGGATTTCGATAACGACGAAAACGAGGTCAACATGACCACGCTTTCCCCCACCATGCGTGAGGTGTCCCGTGGATAGTTCCAGGTTTGTCCTTACCACTATCGGCAAGGGCATCGTCGCCATGCTAGAAACACCTGCGTCTGAAAAAGAGAAAAAAGGCGAATATCTGCTTAGTGGCGCTTGTGTGCAGAAAAATCTAGATACTGGAACCTTTGTCGATGTTAGCGATAGGGTGAAAGGGGCAGGTGGCAAGGTCTATGTTTTAGCTACTGACTTAAACTAAAATCCCCTAAGTCCTTGACCATCAACGACTTGCGCGGGCCTGACCAGCGTAACTCCCTGGCTATCAAGTACTTGCAACTATCTTTGTTTATTTACAAGAAAAAGTTTGCAATTTGCGTAAACCTCCCGTATATTGTATTTAGTTCTTTTGATATTTCATTGTGGGGGTGCATAGCATAATGCGGTAAAATGCGCCGATTCGCACCAAGAGGGTTGATCTCCTCGAAACTCGTTGATCCAGGGTGCACGCTGGTGACATTGGGGGAGGTGCAGACGAATTGGAGACATGGAGGTTCGATTCCTCCCACTCCCTACTTTTTCTGTAGATGCGAGAGCATTGAACAACGAGGCGTTAGACGCACGCCTACAACCCGAAAGGGAGAGAGAAAAAGGCTCACAACAACAAATAACAAACCCGCAAATAACAAATATCAACTTTTAATTACCTAACCCGTTGATTATCAACGACTTACGCAAGCCCGGCCCGCGCAAGTCCTTGGCTGCCAACGACTTACGACTATTTCATAAAAAGATTTGACTTTCGGCTCTAATGGTCGTACTGTATTGGTATGAATCATACAAAAGGAACATTAGAGGATGCCAACGAGACTTGCGGCCAAGGGTCGATTTGCGCACATTATAACGAATTGGTTGCCGCCTTTGGCGAACCACTTGGGCCAAGTGGCGATGGGAAAGTTCAGGCCGAATGGGTGGTCAAATTCGAGAACGGAATCATTGCCACGATATACGACTGGAAGCAGTATGGCGTTCCTCCTTGTGAAATTGTCAACTGGAACATTGGCGGGCGTTCATGGCTCGCAGAGCACAATGTCAATGAAGTTCTATTGGAGCTTAGGGCAGCCAATGTTGACCATATCGACGAAAGCATGGACGGCGACTTTGACTCAGGTATGGCTTCGGCGGGCTTCGGCACCGACGAGGATTATGGCTGCTTCGGAGACGAAACCTACGGGGCCGACTTTTAGCCTAAGTTCTTGCCTATCAACCACTTGCGCGGGCCGGGGGCGCCTAAGCCCTTGAATATCAACGATTTACAGAACTTCCACCCACCAGTAGCCTTCGGACTCCGTGACGATGGCGTCCCAGCCGCTTTGTCGTTGTTGATAGGCGAAGGTTCGTGCGGCGTGTTCGTAGATGAATTTATACATTTTATTTAGTCCTCCAGTAGGTCTTTGTTGTCTCTGATAACTATCCAGTCGGGAGCCATATCAGCTACAAAATCGTCTGCGTCCTCCTGGGACGGAGCGGCAATAGTAGCGAACTGCGGGCGTCCAGTCACGGAATGGACTGCAACGACTTGGAAGTTTAGAATTGGCGGAATGTCTAATATATTGTTCATACCTACAAAGTACGCCATAAATGAATATAAGTCAAATAATAAATGCACAAATAACAAATAAGATTTTATAAAGTTATAACTTGTTGATTATCAACGACTTACGCAAGCCCGGCTCGCGCAAGTCCTTGACTACCAAGGACTTACGCAAGTTTTTATGACTTTTGAACTGCGTCGAGGAATCTTTCTCGACAAAAGTTAGGATTGAATTTCTCGAAGTCGTCGGCAAACATTGCCGCCAAAGCGAGAACGGTGTTTTTATTGCTTTTGTGGAAAGCTTCGTTTAGGTTGCGGGCAATTGCCCTGAAGTGTTTTGCGGTCATGATGTTCTCCCAATTTATTTAGCATTCAAAGCCCAAAGAACTTTTTGCAATGAATTTGCTTCTGCCTCTGTTATAAAGCCATATATCTCTTGCTTGCCTGAGACGAGTTGGTTGTACTTGGTTCCGCGACATCTGCCGATGATCGCCTTATCTTCGTTTGACTTTATTTTCTTCACAATGCGATGGACTCGTTTAGTTCTCATTATTTAGTTCCTCCATTAGTTAGTGTATTTAGATTTATCGAGAAAAACCGTAAAAGCTTTCTACTTTAACCGCAAGCGGTTTCATTTTGTTCGCCATCTCTTCTGCTCTTTCGAGACCGAAGAAAGTTCGGGCGTTGCTCCATGAGCTAAAATCCCCACCGTAAGTGAGAAAGCGTTTGTCTAGTTCGGCTCCAACTTTGATTATGTAAAACATACTCTTAACTTAGCTTAGTTTTTCGGAAAAGTCAAATTTTTCTTTCTTTTTTTTAACGGTCGCAAAGAGCGGATTCATAACAACCGTCGCACATTTCTTCACCCTCTAAGGTTGCGTGGCTTTCTTCTGCGAACATTGGACCGTCGCAGAAATCGCAACTGCCATGCCCCACTTCCTCAAAAGCCTCCCTGAATGACTCCGTGTCTTTTTTCGCAGTTTCCACTTCCGCCTTTAATCCTTTGATTAAGTATCGTGCATCCTGTGCCAGTTTTGCAATGAGCTTTGATTGCAACTCAATTAGCGAAGTCTGAGCTACTTCAGCAAAGACCTTGTTATTCCCCATGCGGGCGTTTTCAGTAAGGGCGTCTTGAAACACCTTGATTTTCTCTTGCAGTTCCTTGATTGTCATACCTACAATATGCACCCAAACGCACCCAAACGCAAGCATTTTGTTAAAGAATATTCTACTATTTTACTGCACAATACGATTGCACCATACAGGGCGTCAAATATCGATCTCGACATACGTAAGTCGTTGACTATCAACGACTTACGCAAGCCCGGCCCGCGCAACCCCTTGATAGTCAACGACTTAGGCCAATTTCCCTTATCTAGCCTTTACGAGTCGAAAGCGATGGCTACCTGAGGCATTGACCCTGCGTTGCTTTATTACCCTTTCGGCTTTTCTTAGTGGCAACGGGAGGGTTTCCGTAACCCATACGGCTCCCGCTTTATCCAGTATACTTTGCAATATCCACATTATGCTTGCTCCTCCTCACTTTGCTGGTTACGGCGAACCATCAACTCGAACATATCCAAGTCGTCAAGGTCTGCCAGTGCGTTAATGACTAATGACTGAGCACGGGGGCAACCGTCTTTAGCGTCACCCTCTTCCCTGTCGATTATTTGCTCTAACTCGTTTCTTGATTTCATGCCTAACTATACCACAGTAAGGAGCACAATGCAATCCACAATTCTACTTTTGTTTCTGTACTATTCTACTATTTGCGTAAGTCCTTCTAGGCCAACGACTTACGCCGCCCCGGCCGGCGTAACCCCTTGATTACCAAGGACTTACGCTTATTTAAACGCTAGGTATAGTCCGATGATTATGGTTAGCAGTATCTCAGCGATCATTCTACCAAGGTGCGGAGCTTTGGGCTTGACCATGCAGTAAGTCGCCCGCTTCCGCAGTTTGTTGATTTGCGCAAGTGTATACGGCAACCACCTTGGTGCATTGCCATATGTGATTGCAAGAGTTGTCTAGCCCACGGTAGTAACGCCTAACAGCCTGATGGACATTCTTGCCATAGGCAACGACCCGCATGGGCTTTTGGTCATAGTATCGAGCTTGCACATATAGCACATAAGCGTTGCCAGTACAATGGGCGTCATACCTAGCCCGATCCCTGCGAGCCGCACCCGCTTGATCCTTAGTCAATGGGGTTGGCTTAAGTACTGCCTCGTAACGGTCAACCATTGCTTGCACCTCACGGCAATCATCATCGCTCCAATCGTCTATATAGGTAGACAACTGATTAGGATCATCTCTTAATTCTATTAGTGGGCAACTATCCTTTTTCATATTACTAACTAAACATTACGGCACATGTGGAGAAATAGCAAATAATAAATGCACCTTTCTCAAATATCTTTTTTGATTTACGCAAGCTGTTGATTATCAACGACTTACGCAAGCCCGGCCCGCGTAAGTCCTTGACTACCAAGGACTTACGACTATTTTACAAAAAGATTTGACTTTCTGTGTGTGTGGGGGTAGGTTGTAGGCATGAATAACAGTATGACAATCAGCCGCCTTGAACGAGAAATCCGTGAGCTAAAGAATGCGGTGCAGATACTGCAGCAGTCGATCAGGTCGGCTCGCCGTGATATCGCTGCCCTTTGCTCTCACATCGACACACCCACCGACTCGAAACAGGGCTAAGCCAAATATCTAATCCTGGTTACGTAACCTGTTGATTATCAACGACTTACGCAAGCCCCGCACGCGTAAGCCCTTGACTATCAACGACTTACGTAAGCCGGGCCCGCGTAAGTCCTTGATAGCCAACGACTTAGGGGAATTGCACGCACAAAAAAAAGCCGCCCAGAAATTGAGCGGCCAATTATTTATTGTATGTGCTATTAGAAATTCATGTGCCCTCCCCAGCTATGCATAGTAGTGCGATTATTAATGACAGTATTATTTCTGCGATCATAAGAATTAAGCCAGTGCAACCGCTAAGAATTTCGAGCGGTTAAATCTTGGATTGAATTCCTCGAATTGATCGGCTAGATTTGCCGCTAGGGTGGTCAGTATATTTTCGACCTGTTCACTGGGAGCATTCCGGAATGATAGGTTGATCCCTTCCGCAACTGAATTGAAGTGTTTAGTCGTCATTTTAGTAGTGTCCTTTTGTTAGTTATTTGCCCAAGTAATCAAGCACGCTTTGCTTGGTTGCAATTTCTAGATCAGAAAAAGCAACCTCACTCTCGAATGGTAAGCCAAAAGCATTGACTGTCCTTCCGTGGCATTTGACATAAGCGATTGCTTCGCCTTGAATCGCTCGCACGACCCGCACGACGAGATTATTTGATTTGCTATAGTAGAGTGAACCGTTTCTTATTTTCATGATATAAACTTACGCTAGTTTTCGTTGAAAGTCAAATTATTTCTTAATTTTTTTAGTCTTTATTTGCCAAGATCCAAACAAGCTTGTCGGCTTCTTTTGCAATCTCGTTGAAACGCTCGCCCATCACATCAGCGAAAACCTTTGCAAGAATTCCGTTTTCGTCAACTTTATCCTTGCACAAGCTTTCGAGAGATTGTGCACGGTTGCGAAGTGTGGCGAGCCTGCTGGCAATCTGGGAATTAAATTCAATTCTAGCTCTGTCGGTGTCGATTTTTTCTTGCATGGTCATAAGTCTTCTTTGGTTAATGTTACAATACAAGGTAACCCACTTTTGCCCTAAAAGCAAATTATTTCTTCAAAAAGATTCAACTAATTTCTTGGACAATCCAGGTTGACCAATGCCCCCAGTTTTCTGAATTAAAACCAAATGTACCAAATACGTAATAAGGGCGGGGGGCCCTTTTATCATTCTCAATTTTAAATATTACATTTTCACTATTAATCAAAACCAAAAAAAATCCCAAGGGGTAAAAACCCACCTGGGAACATCTTTCTAAGGAACTGTAATATAGGGGAAAGTTAGTTAGCGGCCGACTTTACTTATCCGCCAGCTCTTCCTCCAGGGCTGCGTATACCTTTTGGACCTGGTCCTTTTTCATCAGGTCAGACGGAGTGGCGTTATCCAAATTTTTGTTCGGGGTTTTCAGCCATTGGGTTGCCGTATAGAATGGCAGTTTTTTTGCCAAGAGGCTTAATACGTCATATTTGGAAACTTTTCGCATATATATCTATATATACACTAAATAGAGTGTAAATATATATAAATAAACTTTACCCGTCTATGCCGCGCAAAAAAACCCCACATAGTGAATCGGATTCACTCCCACCCAATCCCTTCCATCCCAAACTTACAATTCGAGGAAAACGACTCACTCCACGACAGCTGGAATTTGTAGACCTGTCCCTTGACAAGGACACCAAAATAATCTTCATCAATGGCCCCGCAGGCTCCACCAAGACTTATGTGGCGGTTTTTTCGGCTTTGCGCCACCTACAGAAGAATGAACAACTTGATTTGCTGTATGTGCGTACAGCTATCGAAAGTGCCTATAAGGGGCTCGGGGCATTGCCGGGAACCTTGGAAGAGAAATTCAACCCCTATATGGCTCCCCTAGAGGATAAACTTGACGAATTGCTCCCCAAGACCACGCAAATAAAGCATACCCTATTAAATTCCGGTCGCATTCAGGCTATGCCCATTAACTTTCTTAGAGGTGCAAACTGGATTGACAAAGTAATAATCGCCGACGAATCACAGAATTTCACATTTAAGGAACTCGTCACCCTGATCACTCGTATAGGAGAGGGATCCAAGCTCTTTATTTGCGGGGACATGATGCAGAGCGACATTAACGGGAAGAGTGGCTTCCGGGAAATGTTCCAGCTCTTCGATGACTCCGAAAGTAGAAAAAATGGAATACATGCCTTTAGGTTTTACGAAGAAGACATATTAAGAAGCAAAATATTAAAATATATAATAAGCAAATTAA
>Ga0114934_10000966_pt1 | contig 18675 bp, 10 predicted proteins | sample 4SBtaG_2_FD_99695 | JGI IMG/M metagenome (GOLD analysis project Ga0114934, IMG submission 99695) | Deep subsurface microbial communities from Kolumbo volcano to uncover new lineages of life (NeLLi) - 4SBTROV10_white metaG | ecosystem: Environmental > Aquatic > Marine > Volcanic ...
ATGTAAATGATGATACTGATGTATGGATTGAAAGTATTGAGCCTGCAAGGGGTGCAGGCCAAGTCATTCAGGTTGGAGACCAGAATAATTCTCTTTACCCTCTAGGTGATGATTCTATAAGAGTGACAGTTGGAAACATTGGGTCTATGCATGTGAACACATCAATCATTTTGAGTATTTTTGATTTGAATGGCACTTTACTTGATGGCCCTAATCCATGTGATGTGGTGATGGATCCAGAAGAAACAGCCTCATGTGTGTTTTCAATGCCAATTATTGGAGACTTGGTTCTGCGAGCAGAATTTCCAGTAGGGCTAAATGGAATAGACGTTAATCCCTCTGATAATTGGTATGAGGTAGAAGTTAGTAGCCGTCACCAGCCTGCATATCCAACAATCAGTCATCCACTAGAAGGTGAGAGATTTGATAGTGGAGATTCAATTTTATTCATTGGTCAAGTGAGTCAACATTCAGCAATGCCGATGAATTTTACTTGGCGATTGAATTACGAAGAAGTAATCGGGTACGGGCAAATAATCACTGCTACTTTACCAATGGGTGAGTGGTTAATAGCCCTGACAACAAGAGATGCTCAAGGACAGGTAGAAACAGGAGTTAGGAATGTCAGGATACAGAACCGAATTTCTATGGTTTATGACCCATGGGTTGTGGGTGGCGAATCAGTCTTAGATGAACAAGTAAACTATGTGTTCAACGAACCAGAATATCCTCCTGCAGGTTTTGATTATTCTTTAGTTAGGGATGCAGGACTCTCAACATTGAGAATAATTGATTTCGACCTTGAACCGTCCTTGGCTTCGGTAACGGACCCCGGGATTGTTTTCACAGAATCATGGATTTCTTTGACCGGGATGATCCCAGATGATTTGGACCGTGAGTCGATTCAATTATTCAGGATGGAATCCAAAACTACAACAGCAATTAGCGAATTACAATTTCCATCTATGTATGAAATCAATGTAGAAAACGATACTTTGCATATTTATGACTCCGATTTTTCAAATGGAATATACTTAATCGCAGGGGATTTAGTTCCAGCAACAGTGGGTCTAGAAAATCTCACTACTGTTCAACGGCCAGGCGGGGCTCTCCGGGTTCAATGGGAGCCAACGGGAGACCTTGACAATCCATATTTTGCTGGATGGCGAGTTTATCGAAGATTGTCGTTCCCATTCTTTTGGCCGTTTGAAAACAACTCACAATTTCAATCTGTAATAGGTTCTGAAGTAGCAGATATTGAGCCGCATGGAACTTTTTGGGACGACCCAGCCCCTCTCCAAGATGGGACTTGTGTATCTTATCTTGTAATGGCTATCGATAGGGAAGGTAATCCTGATTATTCACATGGAGGAGCGGTCGGATGGAATGGAAATTCTGTAGAATGGCAGTGTGGGGATGCAACCCCTCCGTTTGTTGAGGTCCAAAACATGAATCATGTAGTGTCCTTTGACAACAGTTCAGGACAGAATATTCATCACGTGGATATTTCCTGGATTTGGCCAGATTACGGTGAAGAAGATAATATCACTTGGGAATTATTCCGTGTAGATATGATACCTTCTGATTTGACTTGGATTGAACCAATTGAGACAGATATGTGGGGGGAGCCAGGTACACAGGGTACCTACCATCAAAAAGAAGATAGATTCAGAAATGGGATTGAAAAAGAACATATTTACCATTATATCTTAGTGCCAATTGATGATGTCGGCAATGTTGATTATGCACCTCTTCAAGGTAATATTGAAACAGTCGATATCGGCAACCAATTTTGGGATCATAATAGCGATTTAATTCCAGCTCCTCCGCCTGAAAAACCACCACCATATGGGGTGAAATGGCTTGGTGAAGCCCTAGAGTTCTGGGGTATTGGGGCATTTAGGACAAGTGCAATGATGGCATTTGCAATTATATTACTCAACATAGTTATGATTCCAGTTATCATTAACCAGACAAGAGGAGTTCGCCGCCGAATAAAACGAGATAAGAAAAGGCATCAAATGCGACAAGATATGTTGGATGCAGAAGATATGGCAGACGACCTTGAAGATATCTTCAACTAACTAACACTGATTATTCTCAGCCGAAGTTAGGTGATTTGTAATTCCATCTGATGATTGTTGATGGCGCGACGTGGGAGATTCGAACTCCCGCGGGTAAACCCACCGGATTAGCAATCCGGCGCGATGGCCAGGCTATGCGAACGTCGCAACGGACCTGCCGACCTGCCAATCCGTCTTAAGCCGAGCGGAGGTAATGATGAATCATTCTTCTTCAGAGCCGATGACGTCATCTAGGACTTCATTCGCTTCATCATCTAATAATTCTGCAGGCAACCTAGCCACACCAATGATTTCATCAGAGAAATTATTTCCTCTCTTTCCATCTTTATCCCGCTCTCTGAGTTCCATCAATCTGGTGCCACGAGTCACCCTTCCTGTGGTTTCTTTGGTTTGAGATGCTCTAATCCGAATCATCATTCCGCTTTGGGCAAGGAGGAATAATTGGTCATCCAAGTCAGGGACATGTCTAACCGCAACAATTGCATCCTCGTCATCAATGAGCATTGTTTTCACACCCTTAGCACCACGCTTGGTTCTTCGATAACCATCGGTCTTCATTTTTGGTTCATTGTGCTTGTCAACTTTCTGAACGCCGTCACTATCTAAGTCAGGGATTTTTTCTGCTGTACCCATTTTCGTTCTCTTGCCCATCCCATTACGGCTGACAGTAAGGATGTAGGTGTCTGGATTGTTAGTAACTATCATTCCTGCTACTCTATCACCCTCATGTTTGAAACTCATTCCTTTAACACCCTGGGAAACTCGGCCTTGCGACCTCGCTTCTTCACCAAAGAATCTACACGCTCTACCTTTTGATGAGATGAAAACTACTTCATCCCCAGATCTAAATGTCCTTACTCCCACTAATGCATCATCGTCAACCAACTTGATGGCGTACTTGCCGTTACGGTTTATTTTTGCGTACTCAGACAGTGCAGTTCTTTTTGCCCGACCATTTTTGGTCGCAAACATTAGGTAAATTCCTTCATGATTTTCAAGCATTTCACGGTTAACTGGAAGTATTGCGACTACGTTTTCTTCATCTCGGAATCCTTCTAGTAAGTTTTTCACATGTCTTCCTTTTGCCTGTCTGCTTGTCTCGGGAGTTTCCCAAGCTCGTAACCCATAGACTCTACCCTGGTCAGTGAAGATCAGCAACCTGTCCTTGGAGAAACAAGCGTGTACACTTTGTGGCACATCTTCATCTTTTGTTGTGACTCCTTTGAGGCCGGTTCCTGCCCGGTTTTGTAATCTGAAAGCCTCGATTGGTGCGTGGCGTAAGTAATTCTCTTGAGATAGAGATATCACAATTGGTTTCTCTTCAATTAGGTCTTCTCTATCCATTGACAGTGGCATTGGGTCGATGTGAGTTCTGCGGCTGTCACCATGGCGGTCTGCAATATTTTGGAGTTCATCCATGACAATAGTCAATATTTCAGTTCTACTTGCAAGGATTTCATTATATCTATTCACAGCAATTGCCAACTCGCCTTGCTCCTTCTCTAATTTTCCAACAGATTGCTTCGTTAAACGACCTAGTGGCATCTCATACACAGCCTTTGTTTGTATTTCGCTCATTCCATATTTGTCGGATAGGCGTTGGTGAACTTCAGCATAATCTTCACAATCTCGAATGATATCTGTAATATCTCTGCCGTGTTGTGCAACGATTAGCAAGCCTTCCAAGAGATGAATTCTTGCTTCCGCTTTAGCTAATTCAAATTGGGTTCTCCTCTCAATAACGCCTTCTCGATGACGTACCCAAGTATGCAAGATTACTGACAATGTTAGTTGAACTGGTTGGCCATTGATGATTCCCATCATATTAGCAGAATATGATTCCTGCAGCCGACTTGATTTGTAGAGTTGGTTGAGCACTGCGTGTGGGTCAGCATTTTGCTTCACTTCAATTACAACACGAATTCCTTCTTTGGATGATTCGTCACGAATATCACGGATTCCTTTGACTTGTTCACTACTTACCAACTTAGCAATCTTCTCTAGCATTTCTGATTTTTTAACTTGATATGGAATGGCATTCACGATTATTCTCTTATCAGCACCGTTTTCCTCAACAAGACAATCACTTCTAACATGGAATTTACCGTGACCCGTTTCATACATATCTCTAATTCCATCAATCCCGTAAATTGTTGCCCCTGTTGGGAAGTCTGGGCCTTGAATTAATTTCATGTATTCTCCAACCCCAATCTCTGGTGCTTGGTCGGGATTCTTACTATCCAGGCCAGTTTCAAGAATAACACCAATATGCATTTTGATGGCTTCAGTCATTTCATTGAGATTATGCGGTGGAATTTTTGTTGCCATTCCAACTGCAATTCCGTCACTTCCGTTCAGCAATAAATTTGGCATCCCTGCTGGTAAAACAGATGGCTCACTTTCTGAGTCATCAAAATTAGGCTGGAAGTCAACGGTGTTCTTCTCAATATCCGCTAGCAGACTATTTGCTAATCTGTCCAAACGGCTTTCTGTGTATCTCATTGCTGCAGGTGGGTCTCCGTCAATACTTCCGAAGTTTCCTTGACCATCAACGAGTGGATAGCGTAAACTGAAATCTTGTGCCATTCGAACCATAGTATCGTAAATTGACGAGTCACCATGAGGGTGGAATTTACCCATCACTTCTCCAACTGAACGAGCAGATTTGGTGAAAGTCTTGTCATGAGTGTGACCTCCAGCATGCATCCCATAGAGGATTCTTCGATGAACAGGCTTTAGGCCATCTCGGACATCAGGAAGTGCCCGTCCAATAATTACGGACATAGCATAATTGATGTAACTCTCTTTCATTTCTTCACCAATTTGGTGATTAATGACTCGGCCAATATTGGTCTCTCTTACTTCATCTTCAGATGTCAAGGTTTGTCACCTCCATAGCGTACTTCTCAATAAATGCCCTTCTAGAAGGAACATCTTCTCCCATCAATATTTCAAACATATTGTCGGCTTCTATCGCATCATCAACCGAAACTTGGAGAAGTGTCCTCTCTTCAGGGTCCATGGTGGTACTCCAAAGTTGGTCAGGGTTCATTTCTCCCAGACCTTTGTATCTCTGGATAGTTAATTTCGCATTGGGTTTGTCGGTTGTCAAATCCCTGATGTGCTTATCCCTTTCTTCATCACTGAATGCATAGCGAGATTCTCTCCCTCTGATGACCTGATATAGTGGGGGTTGAGCAATGTACACATTGCCGTTTGTGACAGCATCTTTCATGTAACGCCAGAAAAATGTCAAAATTAGAGTCCTGATGTGAGCACCATCAACATCTGCATCAGTCATGATAATTAGGCGACTGTAGCGTAATTTTTCCGGATTGAAATAACCTTCATCCATTTCTTTGGATTCTTCACTTTCCTCACCTTCGATTTCATCATCATGGTTTTTGTTTCCAACACCTGCTCCAAATGCTCTAATCATGGTTTGAATCTCATTGTTTTGAAACACCTTCGCTGGATGTTTTTGTTGTCTCTCCACATTGAGGATTTTTCCTCTAAGTGGTAAAATCGCCTGAGTCCTACGATCTCTACCAGTCTTTGCAGAACCTCCCGCAGAATCACCTTCGACAATGAAAATCTCACACTCGCTAGGGTCTCTAGATTGACAATCAGCCAATTTACCTGGTAAACCACCGCCCTCCAAAACACCTTTTCGGCGAGTTAAGTCTCTAGCCTTTCGAGCTGCTTCTCTAGCTTTACTCGACAGAATTGCCTTGTCAATAATCATCCGGCCAGTGGTTGGATTTTCTTCCAAAAACTCTCCTAATTTTTCATTAACTATGGCTTCTACGATCCCTTGTACTTCACTAGTGACCAATTTGTCCTTTGCTTGGGATGAAAAAGATGGGTCTGGGTGCTTGATACTGACTACAGCAGTCAAGCCTTCACGAATATCTTCGCCCGAGAGATTTCCAACCTTTTTGAGAAGGTCTCTTGAATTTCCATAAGTATTGATGGTTCGAGTTAGTGACCCACGAAGCCCAGACATATGGGTCCCACCATCACGATTGCGAATGATGTTAGTATAACATTGGATTTTTTCAGAATACGCATCTGACCACAGCAATGCGATATCTGCTTCAATGAGTTTGCCGTCACTGTCTTCTCGAGAACCAATAAGCCGAATTACTTCTGGGTGAATGCTGACTGCTCTTTCACCCAAGTGTTGAACAAATTCTGCAATCCCGCCCTCATATTTATGACTAATTTTTTCAATCCCGCCTATATTATCGGTAAGAGTAATTTCTAATCCGCCGTTTAGGAATGATGTTTCTCGTATCCTTTCATCCATCCTATCATATTCAAACTCTGTAATATTTGAGAAAAATTGTAAATCCGGCATAAAGTGAATTGTTGTACCCGTTTCATCAGTATCGCCAATTTCTTTGATATCATATTGTGGGATTCCGGCACGGAATTCTTGTTGCCAGATTTTGCCATCTCGATGGATTGTCATCAATAACCATTCAGAGACGGCATTTACGGCTGAAACTCCAACACCGTGTAATCCACCAGATACTTTGTAGGCTTCATTGTCAAACTTACCACCAGCATGCAAACTAGTCATTACAACTTCAGCAGTACTGATTCCTTTGTCCGGGTGGATACCTACTGGGATTCCTCGGCCATAATCCTTCACAGATATCGAACCATCCGCTTCAATTATCACATCAATAACATCATTGTGGCCGGCTAGATGTTCGTCAACAGCGTTGTCAACAACTTCCCAAATACAACGGTGCAACGCTTCACCATTATCGGTTTCCCCGAGGTACATCCCCGGGACTTGTCGAACTGCCTCAAGTCCCTCGAGGACCTGGATTGTGCCTTCATCATATTCGCCTGCCATTGAAATCACATCTCCGCTCTCAGGGGGTATCTAAGATACCCCCTGTGTATTTTAAAGCCGCCGCTATTCGGTTCATAAACCCTACCTTCGAATTCAGCGAAATATAGCGATTCCAAACTCCTTTATTTCTGTCCAATTTTAGCGATTTTACAACCTTTGGAAAGACCATTTTTTCACTCATTTTCTCCACCAAAATAGGCCCCACCATTCAGGGTTCAAAATAATTCCCAAACACTATCGTTAAACAGAGGGCATTAGTGGCCGCCACAATGGCCCTTCCGCTGGTATGTATTGTTCTGGGTGGAAACACTGTACAAGAGGTGTTGAAGCAGGCCGAGCAAGCAACTGCTGAAGGGGGCGACCTAATTGAAGTCCGATTTGACAAATTATATGTTGAACCAGTCAATGTAACTGTTCAAAATGCCGATGGGGTTAACGAAACATCAACCGAATATGTTGCTAGAGAAATTAGTGATGTTGATGTTGGTGAAGCGATTAACCAGCTGAAAAAAGGCATTGACAAACCAGTCTTATTCACATGCAGGTCGAAGTCAGAAGGAGGAGAATTCCCTGATGATGAAGGTGCAAGAATTGGGGTACTTCAGCAGGCTATTGAGAGCGGTGTATCTTGGATTGACATAGAAATTAGCATTGAAGCAAAAGCCAGAGCATCATTAGTAAAGGCTGCAAAAGACTCAGGCGCAACTGTTGTCGCTTCTTTCCACGACCTCGAATCAACCCCATCAACTGAAGAAATTATTGAGCAATATGAAGAAAATAGTGGCGCAGGCGACATCATCAAACTTTGCTATAATTCAAGACAACATGATGATGCTCTCAGTATCTTTGAGGCGGGTTGGAAACTAAGAAACTCAGACGATTCTTATGCTCTTATGGGGCAAGGAATTGGTGGTGATTGGCCAAGGATTCACGCCCCTCTTTTGGGTCAAAAATTGGTTTTTACGACTCTAAAGCGCGGTTTTTCACTCGCTGATAAAGGATTAATAAACGTCCGTGATTTGATGATTGCTTGGAAAATGCTAGGGCATTCAAGTGAATGATAATAAAATTTCAAATTCACATTTAGCCGATAATTTTGGCTGCCTAATTCATCGGTGGCGGGGGCTTAGTAGCCTCTGTTTCTAGCATCGGCATCAAGTCCACACCCTGCTCACCTTCGCTACCCGTGCCAACACCCGCTCGTTGATATCTTGAATGTAATATGATAGGGGTTGCAATAAGCATCACGAACAATCCACCACAAAATAATGCAACCGTGTAGTTTGGCAGAGTAAATCTTTCTTCTGTCATAATCGTGATGTCAACAGAAAAATTCCGATGTGGTGCTGGCGTATCGCTGTCCCGCATATTATCCCAGCCATCAATGACTAGGTACATCCATTGGGTTTCTTGTTCAGCAAGACCAAAAAATCCTCCAGATACTTCGTCATGATCAAGACTCACGGCGAAATCAGTTGCCTTTTCACCTTCGTAAGCATGAATGTCTCTGTAAGGCATCCAAGCAGATACATCTCTCCATTCAGGGGGTATTTTGTCGAGTAAATTTCGGTTTTCCCACACCCGCATTGAGTAATCGTTTCGATAGAAGTCCCAATCATATTTTTTGATTAGATAAAAGTCAACCATTGGTGCCTCAAGGTAATTGCTAGAATTTTCAGAATGAGTTACAACACAAAATGTGTAACGATATCCAGAAGTTAGGTTGAGCCGTAATCCAGAGGCGGTATCATTTTTCACCTCAAAGGATGCATGGAAATCTGTGCGGAGCGCCTTTAATTCACTGCTATTGTAAATATTGTCGCCCATCTGGCTTGGCCAGAATGACCCACTTTCTTCTTGGAATTCTCGGTCCTCATTAGCCCAGGCATCATTTTCATTAGACCCTGTTAAATTGAAACTACTTACTTCTTGATGCCACTCGCCTGCTTTCTTCGAGTCATAAGTACAGTTCGATGCCGCCTCAACTTTAGGGATGGAAAACACACTAGGTAAAGACAGGAGAATTGGGGTGATTATCAACAGGATTAACATCAAAGAGAGGTTTTTCCTCGCTAATTCAGGTCCTCGCCCATACATCGCACTGGTCACCTGCGCCTTCGCGAAGTCACGGGACGCACATAACCCGATTCCTTGCTACGCCGGTCTTTCGTGGTGAGATGCTTAGGTTTGGGTGGCGGGGCGTGGTGATCCATACCAAGAACGCCACCTTCGGTTTCAACTGTTGAAACATCGTAGGAATCTTGTCTATCCTCAGCATCAGCTTCGGTCTCTGTTGGTTGTCGCATAACTAACCATCCTAGTATCAATAGAACAACTAGAAGTGCACCCAGCATCATTCCACTACTTTCTGCTTTTGGAAGCAATGAATCTAGGCTGAAATCAGCAATTGAATCATCCTGTTCAGATGGGTCTCTGATTCGAAGCGGGTATCCTTTTTCTGTACAAACACCGATTCCATTACAGACCTTCAGTGCAACGAATATTTCTCCCGGTTCGGTCCAATTTACAGTGATGTATCCTTGTGAACTTTCTTCAATCCAATCGTTGGTGTTATCCCCGTCAGCATCAACATCCATGCGGTCATCAACATCCCATTGAACCTGCAATGCTAATTGTCCAACAATTGATTCACTAATATCGTGGTCATCATCTGGTATACCATTGCCATCGCTGTCAAAGTAAACGTCATCATCGTACCAAGCGCTGAATCCTAGTGCGCCATCATGGTCGATTGCAGCACCAGAAAGAAGGTATTCACCTTCTGAATAAATGGCTTCATCAAATAGTGTTGTAGTCACTATTTCTGGTGCACTTGCAACATACACATTTCGAGTAGTCTGGTTGACATCTCCTGTACCAAACCCATCCCTCAGTGTGAGAGTTATGGTGTACAATCCAGGTGTGGTGTATGCGTGCCATACATTGGGTGTGTTGACTAATGGCGAACCATCACCAAAGTCCCATGTGTATTCAATTAAACCATTCCAATTAGGGTTACTTTCGTCAATTGGGACATCCATGCCAACAAATTGTGCATCTCCATCTCTGCTGCCACTTGAATTGAATCGGAGCCAAGTTCCAGGTGCTACGAAGATATCTCCTGAATCAGTAAATGTGTGTCTCCAATTGAACTGGCTATCGTCGTCACTAGGTGCATCAATCGGACCTCCAGTGGCTGGGTCACGTGCTTCGTAAATGCTAACACGTGGGATTGGAAGTGGGTTTTCAATTTCAATGATGTAAGCCTTTGGTAGTGAGGACAATCCTAACTCATCAATCACTACTAGTTCAACCACATGTGTTCCAGGTGTTGAAAATTGATGAACAATTGATGTCTGATTTGTGATGGTTGTATTATCTTCTGAAATTGTCCAGATTGTAGTCATGTTACCATTCTGTCCATCAGGGTCCCAGGAGTGGCTTACGAACATGTATGGTGTCATTGTGTCGCCGCTACTTGGTCTATCAAAGAGTGCAACTGGTCTTTGGTTATTGACTGTGACTTGAAGGATTGCAGCGGTACTATTTCCGGAGTTATCCGTCGCAATAATTGTGACATTCTTTAACCCGGGAGTCAACCACGCGGGGGTTGGATTTTGGTCGCCCGAAACAGTTTGATCAAAGTTGCTCAATTTAGTAACCGTGCCACCATCAAGATTGACTGGGTCTGAGAAGAACCACTGCCATGAATCAATGGTTCCATCATCATCTGTGAACATCGTAGGCAGAGGTAGTGGGGTGAGTGTGTCAACTTCAAGAGGTAAGTCATGAATTAATCTTGGAACTCGATTTAGGATGAGTATAGTTAGAGTTTGATTTACAGTAAATGTTCCATCATTCACTGTCAAAACCAGGTTATAGATGGTTCCATTTGCCGAACCATTGGACCAAGAATGAGGTGCTTCGGTGTAGCCAATTCCACCTTCATTAGTACCGTCACCCCAATCCCATTGGAAGTCAAGATATTCATCTGGAACATTATCATCAGTCATGTATGCTTCAAATCGAACTCGTTGAGATGTCAGTAAAGTCATGCCACCTATTACTTCTTGACCGGCAACTGAAATCTTTACTGTTGGCATAATTGTGTCAGTGATATTCATTGACCAATTTTGCATATTGCTTTGCTTTCCACCAATATCAGTTACTTGTAGAGATGCATTGAAGTCACCTGTTTGAGTGTATGCTCTTGAAGGTGTGCGTAGCCAAGATTGGCCACCATCTCCAAAGTCCCAAAGGTATCCAACTGGTGATGAATTATGGGTGTAAGTTTGGTTATTGGCTGATAATCCCCAGATATCATAACCCGCGCCATTGAATTGGATAGGCAACCATGTTTGAGATGTGTTTGAAGACAAGCTGCCAGTGGCTACTGGTGCCATGTTGTAGACATTTGTTGGTAGAGTGAGAACTGCAGCATTTGGCACAGGGTCGCCAATCTGATCGTACAATCTAGCATACAACTGCCAGTTGCCATCCCAAGGTGGAGTAAACCACACAGAGCGGTTTGAGGTGACCCCACCACCAACTCCTACAGGAATTGAGATTGTGTCGTGAAGTGTGTTATTGTGGAAGGCTTCAATTCTAATCTCGAGGTTCTCCCAAAACGCAGTTGAGTTGATTTCTAGATTCCACTCCAAAGTATCGCCCATACTGTCTCCATCTCGGTCGTGAACTCTCAAGAAATCTTGCCTAATTGTTGCCGGTTGTGAAATCAATGCCGCATATACATCTACAGTTGCAATTGGATATTGAGTGCCTCCTCCACCTGGCCAACCACAGTTCGCCATTGCGTAATCACAATCATCAACTAGGCTTTCATACCAAGTTAGCACATAGACATCATCAGATACATTTCCGAATCCTGACACTAATCCTGTAGCCATGCCACCATTGAATTCAAGAGGAACAGATGTCCAAGTTCCTGTTGCGATTTCTCGGTATACTAACCGTCCTGCAAATCCGATTTCAGATGCTTGCACCATTACATTGAGTGGTGACCCAGTACCTCCGGTGAACTTGTATGCTCTTACACCCCATCCTTCTAGAGGGTCACCTTGGCTAGACCAGACACTACCCCAATTGCTATTTGAATCTGTAATTTGTAACCTACAAAATTGTGAAGCTCCACAATTTTGGTACATATCAATATTATCAAGACCAAATGGATTCTGTGAATCATCCAACAGTGTTGCTACGGTGAAATTAGCAAAAATATCAGAAATCGTATTCCCAATATTTCCCGGTGAACCAGGTACTGGATTGTTTGCAAGGTTGACGATTCCAGCGCCACCTGTAGCAGTATCTGCGACTAAACTCTGAATTGCTGCACCTCCGCCAAGTTTTGCGGCGAGGTAAAGCATGAACAAGAATCCAGCCCCATAGTCTCCAGTTGACTGATTCCACCATCTAACTGATGTGTAGGAGTTTTGAGCCCATTCATTGGCGTGCCCAATAATCGTGCTGGTGGCGCCAAAGCAGAGGAATGCTGCCATGTCTGCATTTCCTTCATCTATCCATATGTACTCAAATGGGTCGCGTGAATTGTGCAAAAGATGTTGTAATTCGTGGGCGATAATTGTGTCTCCCCAACTCAAATCATTGACATCAACATAAACTGCTTCTCTTTGTGATGCAAGACTCGGGGCAAAGTATCCGCCAATGCTCCAAGGACCATCAATGTCGTAAATTATTACCATGATTTGACAATTATTGTCTACATCTGGTGCAGCGCCAAAGTATTGCGTCAGGGTAGGATAAATCGTAGTCGACCAAGTAGATGCATAATTGTTCAGGACTGAACTCGATACAGTTTGACCCGCTTGTACTAAGAATGCAGCAGTTGTAGTCGTCTTTTCTACTGTTACTGAAATTTGGCCACCACTAGTTGGAACAGTCAGAACATTCCCTTGACTAAGCGGGACACAGGCTTTAGAAGTTGATTTTCCACTTTTGCCATTTGCGAAAGGCATGACGAGGTCAGGGTAACCAGCATCAGCCCACGCCATCTTGTGGAGTCTTGTGGCTGAATAGAGCGGATCTCCATCAACCATCATGTACTCCTTACCATGGGCTGTGGCGTCAAAATCAGCGATATCACCTATAATTTCGCCAACTTGGAGGTCATTTTCAGACTCCGCAGCAACTGTTGGAGCCAGTGCTGGAACCAAAGTTGCGGCTATCATCAAAATTGTCAGGAACAGAGATGTTCGTATTTGCATTACAATACCTACCATGAGCGAGACTACGCTACTATTCAGACGGTTGTCTATGAACCTATTTAATAGCGCATGGAGCATGGTTCATACGAGCAAGAGGAGGTAGTTTTGATATGGGCAACCAATTTAGACTTTTTTGGCCCCTTTTCTCAGTGATAATTGTGGCAATATTTTGTCCATTTTTATCTTCATCTGAGGGCTCAGATTCAGCAGCTTCGCGCCAATTCGAAATTGAAATCTTAACAACCACAGAACATGATGAAGGAGCCTTCACCCAAGGCTTGCTTTTCCATCAAGGAAAACTCTACGAAAGTACGGGGAGGTTTGACAACTCGTCTCTAAGAGAACTCAACTTGGAGGGAGATATTCTACGCTCAGTGAACCTGAGTAGTGACGTGTTCGGTGAGGGCTTGACAATACACAACAATACCCTAATTCAACTTACTTGGAAGAGTGAGATTGCTTACATCTGGGATATCGAAACATTTACTCAAATTGGCAATTTCTCCTATCAAGACGAGGGTTGGGGAATTTGTTCTGATGGCAATAATTTGGTGATGAGTAACGGGTCAAGTGATTTGACCATCCGGAGTCCAGATGATTTCTCAGTGATTAAAACAGTTTCAGTTTCTTTCAATGGTTCACCCTTACAAGCAATAAATGAGTTGGAATGTGTTGGAGATTTAGTATATGCGAATGTTTGGCACAATGAATCAATTTTCATGATTAATATGACTTCGGGGAATGTTGTAGGGACAATTGGAGCAAGTTCCATATTTCCTGACCCTTCTCCGGGCGTTCTCAATGGGATAGCGTATGATTCAGGAAATGACACATTTTGGATTACTGGTAAAAATTGGCCAGTCATGCATCAGGTTGTTTTTAATCAATTAGTTGAAAATAATAGCGAGTTAGAAAATGAGGGTGGGGTACAAAATGATGGCAATCCCGCAATTAAATCACCCTCGGGTGTTGAGGAAATCGGCTTAATTCTCTTCTCAGTTCTATTCGCGTTGCTGACCTATATATTGTGGGGAAACGGCTTTTTTTCGCGAACTAATAGCCGAGAGGTTGACAATCCCCCCGCGACCACGTTATCTCACGGGGAACATGAATGAGTGACGATGATGAGCGTGAAGAGCGCCTCAAATCCCTACGCACAAGGGTTCGGGACGAACTCGTTGAAGAAGGGGTCTTGGAAGTCGATGATGAAGTTGAAATTGACTTTGATGTTGATGAAGATGCTACCACACTCTCTGACCGAATTGCCCGACGTCGCCGTAGAATGAAAAGAGCAAGAGCCGCTAGTCGCCAGAAAGCATTGCGTGATGTTAGAGCTGGCGGAGACCCTGCAGTTGTCAGGCTACCAGCCGCATTGAGAAACCGATCAGATGAAGGCTGGGTGATGAATCTTGCAGTATTATTAATCATTGTAGGTAGTGCTATTGGCGCAGCAAGTGGTGCTTTGTTAATCAGTGCCGACCCAAGAGATTTGGTTTCAAGTTCTATGTTTTCGCGAACCGATGATGCCGAAGTACATGGATTGATTTTGAGCCAATTAGACAGTGATAACAATTCTGCCGGTGAGGCTATTGAGGGCGTACACATTGAATTGATAAGAATTTCAGATGACTATTCAGAGGGTAGGACAGAGACAAATTCAGAAGGGCGTTTCACTATTTCTGGAGTGTCTAGAGAAGTGATGCTACTAACGGTTAAGATGGACGGATATGTCACAATAGAAAGAACACTTTCTCCAGGGGAAATTCCAGATTTAACTCTAACGCTAGTTGAGGGCGAAGGTGTTGACTCAGCCGATTTGCGTGAGCCGAGCAACCTTGCATCTGCAGTTCAAACCTCAACTGTCCTCGCAGCAATCACTTTGATTTCAGCGGCAATTGGTATTGTCGGAGGACTAGAAGCGCGTCGTGGTCTAAAATACCGTAGAACCCAATGGATATGCGGTCTTGGATTATTCAGCCGCGGTGGAATTTTCTTCGGGCCATTACTCATTCTTCTTGGAATGGCTTTACTGATGTTAACCAAGAATCAGTTTGCAGACCAACAATAATGATGTTTATTCGTGTTATTTGTTTTTCAGACCATTCAAAGAAAGGTATCTTCTTCACGCAAGTTTATTCATCACGGCGACTGTCATGGGGTGTAGGCGTTGCCATGTATCTCATCACCATTGAAGGAGGCGATGGCAGTGGCAAGGGAATTGCTACAAAAATGCTCGAAGAAATTTTGTTAGAAGAGTTCACTTTCTCAGATATTTGGGTGACTGGGGAACCTCGTCGAGACCATCCATTAGGCAAACTCGCGGTGGATTCTGTTCGTACAGGTGAAGCAGGGCCTGTCAAAGAGGCTAGCCTGTTTGCTGCCGACCGTCTTGACCATTCACATGCTTGGATACTCCCACGACTAAAACAGGGAAAGGCAGTAATTTCGGAAAGAAATGTCCACTCCTCTCTTGTTTATCAGGGAATTGTTGGAAATATTGGCCTATCAGAAGTTGCTCGATTAAACAGCGCTGCTTGTGTCCCTGACCTTTGCCTGTGGGTAGATTGTGACCCAATTGTAGCCCTCCGTAGAATCACTCATGGCACTCTAAGAGAAGCTGTCATGGACAAACAGGAATATTTCGAAACCGATGAACTACAACAGAAAATTCGAGCAGGGTATGCAACTCTTCTTGGAGGAAATGTCGCAATGCCAGAGCCATTCAACAGAGGAGTTGTAGTAGGGCCGTTACTCAATGATGGCACCAAAGCAGATTTGCGGCGAAAGATCCAGAAAGAGGTTCGAAAATTCTTGCATCGTCACCCGCCCCCTCTCAACATAGACTCAGAAGAGGTTGAACTAGTGATGCTCGAAAAAGCCCTCAAAGGAGAGAGAGGTCAAACAACTCTCAAAGTAATGGATACATCCCCTAAACGCAGTAGTAAGAATTGGCTTCATGGAGAAAAACCCTGGCAAGTGATGAAACACGCTAATTCGCTTTATCAAGAAGCATATGAAACGACTTTAGATGGTAAATCAAGGAATATACCCAAAACTCCGATTAGTCATACTGTCATTTCAGTAGTAGGTACACTTTCCTTACTTCCCGGTGCAGAAGCATCTAGCCTAAGGAAATGGTTTGGTCCAGTGAGGGTTGTCAGTTCTCGCCATACTCACCGGATGTTGAAATTTTTCCATGAGCAATCGGGTTGGGTCCGAACACATAAGCCGCTCAAAGGAAAAGATGCAGCCCGTTCAGAATTAAGAGCAGAATGGCAATCATTCGGTCGTTTAGGATTGGTAATTTGGCCCTTGAAAAAAGAATTTGCAAAGTGGCAAGATGAGAATCCCGATGGCAAGTGGAGAAATTCATTGTCTGCAATTGTAGGAAAAAATCCCTCCGATGAAATGAATAAAGCAATGGCGGATTGCGTCTCAAGATTAGCCATTCTTGGTTCTGGGATGATGGGTGTGGAGCCACCTACAAATGTAAGTGAATTTAGAAAATGGTGGCGTCAAGGTCCGGCAAAAAATTAGTATCATTCTTCGCTATCTTGGTCACTTTTATCCCGGTCAATTTGCTGAGCGATTTCAGCAATCTTTTCTTCATCTGTCTCAAGAGTTGGCACTAATCGCGCATTTGCTGGTAGGACCACTCTGCTGGCATCAAATTCGAATTGCTTTGGATTTGCTGCAAAAACTCCAGCAAATAGAATTCCGACTCCTAGTCCCATGGGGAATCCGGTAAGTAATCGCTTGAGATGAGTTGATTCGTAACCGCTAATTGCTTGGATTCCCCCATCCAATGCTGTTGGAAGCAATAACAATGCTAAGCCACCAAATGCTAGTAAGAATCGCTTGTCATTAATGTAAAATGATTCAACTTTTTCATCAGGAATAATTGAAATGATTGAATCCCTAATAGTCCAGCGGTTGAGTCCTCGCCTGCGAAAAATCAATCCGCCAACAAAGACTCCTGCAAGTATCCCGATATCTCGCGTACATACTGCCATTTGATTATCATTGATAAACCAAGAACGCTCGTGTTTTTGGTGACAATTTAAGTCACCAATCCCATAGACAAGAGCACTGAAAAAATCCAGTTCACTCCATGCAAATTTACCACCGTGTTCGGATTGGTCATGGCCCATTTCCGAGTGTTCAGAGTGCGGCTCATTTCCCCAATCACCCCAAGAAGAATCTGTCCACACATAATCTAGGGCGTTTGCCCGTCCGGAGAGTTCGGGTACAGTCCCAGCAGGAAGAAGAGCGGGAACTAAAAATGCGGCTAAGAGATAGCCCATCGAAATTCCCATCACCCAATCAGCAATTTTTTCCTCTCGATGTCGCCCAGTAAGTCCATTCTGTCCGACCATCAACAATTTCCTAGCGAACCTGCTTCATCATCCTTTCCACGCCGCAACCACTAACAAAAAGAAGCCAGAGCGATTTGCATGGTAGAGGTGACGTTTCGCGACCTTGTGTCTATCAGTATCGTGATGGGAATCATGTCCGGGACAATGGCTACCATGCTAGGATATTTCAGCGCCGGAATGGATGGAGACCCACTTGCAAGTGTGAAATTTGGTGGTTACTTTGGCGCTGGTGTAACCACTTTGACCCTAATTTATGGGGGTTGGCGCTTGATTGAATTGAAACGCGGGAGAGGAACTAGAACCCATGTGGATAAAGTGACACAATTAAGGGAATTACTTGCACCTCTAGATGCATATGCTGCTGGCTTACCATGGTCCTCTGAAAAAGCATGGAGAGCCTCGACCCACATCCGTCAAGAAAGAGGAACCCTAACCCTTGATCTCCACGAGATGGATTTACAAGGCTCTCGTAAAATATTAGATTTGATTATCGAAAATCGGCCAACTATTGGGAGAATTAGAATTATCACCGGTCGAGGTAAGAATAGTCCTGACCGCCCAGTCCTAAGACCCATGGTTAATGAAAGATTAACTCCGATTGCAAAGGCTCTAGATTGGCAGATAATTGCAAAACTCGGTTCCATCACCCTTCGTCCCTTAGGAAAACGCCCAACCGTGAAAGTTTGGTTAGTTAGATTCTTGTTCTTAGTAGGTCCATTTTCTATTGCACTTGCATTGTCCTTTGAAGAACTCGCTGGCTCTGGTGCGCGTGAGCAGGGCAGGATTTTTGGTGCTGCTGCTGGAATCGTGTTAACTGGGCTTCTAGCATCATATCGAAATCGGATTTGAATTGAGAAAAGGCGCGAGCACCGACAAAATCCTATGAAATCATACTGTAATTGGATTACAAAGAGGTGCTCGTCGCCGGGCCAACAACCTGGACTGAACGTTGAAATTAATCAAGAATTAGAGTGAAGGAAGGTTGTGGCGAGGCGCGAGCACGCCTCCATTTTGTTGTATTTAAGTGCTCGTCGCCGGGCCAACAACCTGGACTGAACGTTGAAATTAATCAAGAATTAGAGTGAAGGAAGGTTGTGGCGAGGCGC
>Ga0114934_10000967_pt1 | contig 18675 bp, 9 predicted proteins | sample 4SBtaG_2_FD_99695 | JGI IMG/M metagenome (GOLD analysis project Ga0114934, IMG submission 99695) | Deep subsurface microbial communities from Kolumbo volcano to uncover new lineages of life (NeLLi) - 4SBTROV10_white metaG | ecosystem: Environmental > Aquatic > Marine > Volcanic ...
CATGTAGATTTGGTGAGTTATTCGAGAGTATTTCGAAACAGATTGTAGATTATTTAAAAAATGAGAGTATTAAAGATTTTGTTTCAGGAAGAAAACTTGTGAATAATAATTAAAATGGACTTGCATTTTTGGAGGTATCGATGATCAAAAAGATAATCGAGATAGGTCGATGTTTAATTAGAAGTAAGGCCTGAGGTTTTAAGCTGAAGGGCATAAAAATAAAAATACCTGCAAAACTATTTTTGTGAAATACAAAGCAATAAAACAATGATGAATTCGCAAAAATACGAAGCAGAGAAGGAGGGAATGAATGTTTTGTTATCAGTGTGAACAGACCGCAAAAGGTATAGGCTGTGATCAGTTTGGTGTATGTGGAAAGGCTCCGGAGGTTTCTGATCTTCAGGATATGCTTTATTATGCAGCAAAGGGAATATCAATGTATGCAAGTAGGGCAGCAAACCTTGGAAAACATGATGAAAAAATCGATATTTTTGTACTGGAAGCATTATTCACTACAGTTACGAATGTGAATTTTGATCCAGAGGCTATAGTAAGAATGCTCCATGACGCATATAATTATCTACAGAAAGCGATGAAAATGTATGAGGATGCATGTAAAGAAAATAATAAGACTATAAGTACTCTTTCAGGACCTGCAACATGGAAGCCAGCCGCGACATTGGAAGAAATGGAGGAGCAGTCTAAACAATATTCACTTGACCATGATATTGAGAGACTTGGTGAGGTGAAAGCCGGACTTTATCATCTGATTTATTATGGATTAAAGGGAGCAGCTGCTTATGCTGATCATGCCTATATTCTTGGAATAAAAGACGCTGATGTTTATTCGGAATTCCATAATATTATGAATTTTCTTGCTGAAGATAATCATGATGAAAATGAACTACTTTCAATGGCCATAAAAACAGGCGAACTGAATATAAAGGTAATGGAAATGCTTGATAGAGCTAATACAGATACATATGGACATCCTGAGCCAACACGAGTCAGGATAACACCCATCAAGGGAAAAGCAATACTTGTATCTGGACATGACTTAAAGGATTTGGAAGAACTTCTCAAACAGACCGAGGGAAAGGGAATCAATGTCTATACACATGGCGAAATGCTTCCATGTAATGCATATCCTGAACTTAAAAAATATAAACACTTAGTTGGAAACTATGGAGGAGCATGGCAGGATCAGCAAAAAGAATTTGATGAATTCCCCGGAGCTATACTTATGACTACGAATTGTATACAGAAACCGAAGGAAACATATAAAAAGAGGATATTTACAACTGGTTTGGTTGCATGGCCTGGTGTTGTACATGTTGAAAGAAATGATTTCTCTCAGGTAATTAAAAAAGCACTCGATGCTCCAGGATTTAGAGAAGATGCACCAGAAAAGAGAATTTGGATAGGTTTTGGCAGAAATGCAGTACTTGGTGTTGCTGATAAGGTTATAGATGCTGTAAAAGGTGGAGCAATAAAACATTTCTTTTTGGTTGGAGGATGTGATGGAGCAAAATCAGGAAGGAATTATTATACTGAATTTGCACAAAAAGTACCGAAAGATTGTGTTATTTTAACTCTTGCATGCGGAAAATATAGATTTAATAAACTTGAATATGGTGATATAGGTGGTATCCCGAGACTTCTTGATATGGGCCAATGTAATGATGCATATTCTGCAGTGAAAGTTGCTCAAGCACTTGCGGAAGCCTTTAATACTGATATCAATAGTCTCCCATTATCACTGATTCTTTCATGGTATGAACAGAAAGCAGTATCTATTCTACTTTCACTTCTCTATCTTGGAGTAAAGAATATTAAATTGGGACCATCTCTTCCTGCATTTATAAAGCCGGCAGTCTTACAGATTCTGGTTGATAATTATGGTATCAAGCCTATTACTACCCCTGATGAGGACTTAAAAGAGATACTTGGGGAAAATTATACTGAAACAACAGTACACTGAAAAAGAATTGGTTTAAGGAAATAAAAGGCCGGCATCTGTCGGCCTTTTTTATATTGACATTTGCTATTAATATTATAAAATCTCATAAATATGAAAAGATTATCACCTATGATGCTTGTGTTTTTTTTAGGGATCAACCTGATATGGGGAGCGACATTTGTAACCGTGAAAAAATCCCTAGAATATATGGGTGTATTCCCATTTCTTTTTTGGAGATTCTTTTTGGGTGCTATGGTGATTATGTTCTTTATCCTATATAAAGGGCGCTACAATCTTAACAGAAAGACTGTGATTGGGGGTATAATAGCTGGTATTGCGCTTTTTGGTGGGTATTTCTTTCAGACCTTAGGGCTTAAATATACGGAAGCAACAAGATCTGGTTTTATAACATCTCTGTTTATTGTTATGATTCCAATATTTTCATTTTTGATATTAAAGCATATACCCACTAAAAAGAATTTTATTGGTATTGTCCTTTCATTTGCAGGCATTTATTTTTTTTCTACAAATGCTGATTTTTCTTTCTATATGAATAAGGGAGATTTGATTACGGTGCTATGTGCTATAAGCTTTGGTATACAGATACCGCTGGTATCATACTTTGTAAAGAATGAGAACATACTTGAATTCACTTTTATAGAGCTTTTATTTGTCAGCCTGCTTGCAGGTGTGTATTCATTGTTTTCAGGAGATAGCTTTGTACTGATTAATGATTTCATGTATTTCTCTATAATACTTTGTGGGATCTTTGCTACAGGTATATGTTTTCTCGGGCAGAGTATAGTGCAGAATAAGGTCTCGCCAACACAAGCAGCTGTCTTTTATACGACCGAACCCCTTTTTGCCGGGCTCACAGGATTTTTGGTTTTTAACGAAAGACTTTCAACAATCCAGATAATCGGAGCATCTTTCATAATCGCTGGCATACTTGTCTCGGAAATGAGAAGACAGAAGGAGATTTAAAATTTCTTTAATGTCCCTTTTACCCTATTGCACAATATCAAGTTTTTGTGTAGATTTGATGCATGCTTCCATATTTTCAAAGTGATTTTCTTAAAAAAGATATTCAATATCTAAAAGGCATTGGCCCAAAAATAGCAAAAAAGTTCCGAGATATCAATATATTTACCATAGGAGATCTTATTTTTTATCCTCCTTTAAGGTATGAAGATCATTCTGATATCAAAAAGATATCTGAATCCAAAATAGGGGAGAGTGCAACCCATATACTTGAGGTTGTTATTTCTAAAATAAAAAGGATGAGAAGAAGAAATATTTTGGATATAAAGGCAACAGATGGAAGTGCTTATGTTCATCTTATATTTTTCAATAGGAATTTTTTAGCTGAAAAGCTCAGACCAGGTGATAAGATAATTGTATATGGAAAACTCTCGATTTGGGCAGGAGCACTTCAGATTACCCATCCTGAAATTTCTTTATTTGAAGATAATGCAGACTATGATTGTGGTATAGTACCAATATATTCTACAACAGAAGGCTTAAGACAATATGTATTTAGAAAGTGCATAAAGTATTTTTTTTCTATTAAAATCGAGATAAATGACCTTTTCCCTGAGCTAGTGAAAAATCAGTATCTTTTACTGGGACTGGATGATGCATTAAGACAACTTCATTTTCCAGAAAGCATTCAATTGGCAGATGCTGCCTTGAAGAGACTAAAGTTCGAGGAGTTTTTCTATTTTCAATTAGGACTTATGCTGAACCGGAAGTTAATGGATCAGATGGAATCTCCAATATTAATAGGAGATAATAATCTTTGTGAAAGATTCATTAATGAACTTGGTTTTTCACTTACAAATTCTCAGATTAGGGCATGGGAAAGGATAAAAAGACTTTTGAGCGATAAACCTCCTATGCGTGCTCTACTTCAGGGGGATGTGGGTGCAGGAAAAACTGTTATAGCATATCTTTCACTTCTTAAAGCAGTAGAAAGTGGATATCAAGGTGTTTTTCTTGCTCCGACGGAAGTGCTTGCCGAGCAACAGTATATTAAATTTAAGACAAGATTTGGTCATCTTGCTGAAATTGCTTTTTTATCTTCTTCAATAAAGGGAAAAAAGAGGGGAAAAATACTGAATTCTCTTGCTTCAGGAGAAATAGATATATTAATAGGTACTCATGCAGTTATAGAGGATAAAATTGAGTTTAAATCACTTGGGATGGCTATAATTGATGAGCAACATCGTTTTGGTGTAGAACAGAGAGAAAGACTACTTAAAAAAGGAGAAAATACAAATCTTCTTGTTATGACAGCAACACCTATTCCAAGAACACTTTCATTGACTCTTTTTGGAGAAATGGATGTTATTTATTTAGATGAGCTTCCAGGAGGAAGAAAAGAAATAAAGACTTTTGTGCGAAGTCCAGAAAGTCTTAATGCAATTTATGAGTTTATTATCAAAGAGGCGAATGCTGGTAATAAGGCTTTTATAGTCTGTCCGCTGATTGATGAATCAGAGAAAATTAATTTGAACCATGTTATAGGATTATATGAAAAGCTTAGTTCTAATGAACTTAAGTGTCTTGATGTAGGGCTTCTGCATGGCAGGATGAAATCCTCAGAAAAAGAAGAGACCATGAATGCTTTTCGTGAAGGTAGATATAATGTTTTAGTAAGTACTACAGTAATAGAAGTCGGTGTAGATATTCCCGAAGCAACTGTAATGGTGATACTGGATGCAGAGAGATTCGGTATATCACAACTTCATCAGTTAAGGGGAAGAGTAGGGCGGTCAGGACTTCAGGCCTATTGTGTACTTGTATCAGAGAATACAGAAAATGAAAGACTTCGGGCCCTTGCAAAGACCAATGATGGTTTCAAGCTTGCTGAGATGGATTTGAAATTAAGAGGAGCAGGAGAATTCCTTGGGACTCAGCAACATGGAGCTATGGATTTTAGAATAGGAGATTTGATAAAAGACAAGGATATAATGTTTATGGCAAGGAAAGCAGCACAGGACTTTATAAATAGTGATACAGAGCTAGAGCTTTTAAAACCCGAACTTTTGGATTTCCTTCACGAAAAATTCGGACTTTTCCATGAAAGGATGAGTTGAGATTTTGACTTTAAAAAAGGAGTGATTTTGAATATAGTTGCACCGGCTAAGATAAATCTTTATCTGGATATTTTAGATAAAAGACCGGATGGTTATCATGAAGTATTAGGTTTAATGCAGAAAATAAGCCTTTATGACGAGATAATTGTTGAAGAAAGTGATGAATATTCTCTGACAATAGAGAATAATCCAGTGCTTTCAGCTGAATCTGAAAGCAATTTGATTACAAGGATGTATAAAAAAATAAAGGAAATTAGACCCTATATTCCTGCTTTTAATATAATATTAAAAAAGAATATACCAATTGGTGCTGGACTTGGCGGTGGTTCTTCGGATGCAGGAACGTTTCTTTATTATATTAATAAAGAATATGATCTTGGTCTGAGTAATGAGGAAAAATACAATATATGCCATGATCTCGGGGCTGATATATATTTTTTTACAATTCCTGAGAATACTGCGATAGTAAGTGGCATTGGAGATATGATAGAGCCTGTTACGGGGATAAAGAAAATGGAAGTACTATTGCTCAAACCTAATGAATCGCTGAATACAGGACTTGTATATAAGACTTTGAAAATCGGTGAAAAACCTAATCAGGATATAAATATGCTAATTCATGGGCTGAAAAATAAAGACCTTGAAATGATAAAAAATAATATATATAACGAACTTGAAGTCCCTGCTTTTGAAATAATGCCTAAATTGTATGGATATAAGAAGAGACTTATTGATCTTGGACATGATATTACGATGATGAGTGGTTCTGGTACTACTATTTTTTCAATTAAATATGAAAAATTTAAAGACATATTGAAAAATGATAAATATAATACCTTTAATTGCAGATTTTTATAAATCTTCTTGGGGTCAGGTCTTCACATTTCACAAAAATATTCTATGGAAAATCTTAATTTTTCTCTAAAAAAAATATATATATTTAACAGTAAATTTAAAAGAAATTATAGTGTTTATTTTATATGTAGTTAAATTAAAAGAAGAAAAAATGGAACATTAATATAAAAAATGTGAAATGTGAAGACCTGACCCCAAAATAACTGACCCCAAGATAAACCTTGATATCTTGTCTCATACTTTTTATACATGTATAATATCTCTATGAAAATCCTTCATATAGTAAAACTTTTTTATCCACCGGAGATTGGTGGAGTAGAACTTTTTGTAAATGAGTTATCTAAAGAACTGGCAAAAGAACATGAAGTAGCAGTCTTATGTGCATCAAATGACTCTAAATCGAGTATAGAGTATATAGATGGATATAAAGTTGTTCGTGCAGGTTCTATAGTAAGGCTTTTTTCCACATCCATAGCACCAACAGCATATTTTAAAATGAAGAAAATGATAGAAAATTATGATATTATACATTTTCATCATCCTAATCCATTATTTACTCTCTTATACTGTATGATTAGACCCACGCAGAAACTTGTCATACATTGGCATAGTGATATTGTAAGACAATGGTATTTCATGCCTTTTTTTAAACCATTTCAGGATTTCTTATTAAGAAGAGCAGATCGCATAGTATGTACTACACCGGATTATATGAAGAGTTCTCTGCATCTTAAAAAATTTCAGAATAAATGTGTTACAATACCACTTGGAATAGATCCGGCGAGGCTTGTAGTAGATGAAGAGAAAGTTATTCAAATAAGAAGAGAATATGGCAATCGCAAAATAGTATTTTCTTTAGGAAGGCTTGTACCTTATAAAGGTTTTGAATATCTTATTAAGGCTGCCAAAAATATTGATGCAAATATTCTTATAGGTGGAGACGGAAAACTCAGGGATGAGCTTAAGGAACTTATAATATCCGAGGGTGTAGGTGGCAAAGTTAAGCTTCTTGGAAGACTGGATAATGATGAGATACCTGCATATTATAAGGCCTGCGATATATTTGTACTTCCTTCAATCACAAGGAATGAGGCATTTGGTATAGTACAGATGGAAGCTATGTTTTTTGAGCGCCCTATAGTATCTACAACTATTCCTGGCTCAGGAGTAGCTTGGGTAAATCAAAATGGAGTTACGGGACTTACAGTAAAACCGCGAGATAGTGTGGAATTAGCTAAAGCTATAAACTTAATATTAAATGATGATGATTTATATAAAAGGTTTTCTGAAAATGCTAAAAGAAGATTTGAAAACGAGTTCTATATTAGAAAGACAGCAAAAAAACTATTAGAACTATTTCATTAAGTAAATACTATCCTGATATTCAGGTTCTTCGCCTTAATCCTATTTTTAGAGCATCCATCATTTTGAAAAAAAAAATTATTCCCAGAAATGATATTAAAAGAGGCATGATAATACATAAAAGCACGATAATAATCTGATTCATGTGTTATATATCGGAAGAAATCCTTCAATTATTAAGGATTAGATGCTACTGCAAAATTATTTTAGATACCAAGCGGTTAACAGCCTGTGAACAGTGAGCGGTGAGAAATGAGCCTAATTTGCCTTCCGTTCAAAGTATTATTTATAAAGGATCATACTTTCAGTATTATGCTCACAGCTAAAAATCAAGCTGGATTTTCTACGCTGATGAGCATTCCTTTCTAAATAACACTTTTTCGCTTCAGTTTTTCATCTAATCCATCATCTAAAATCTATAATTCCTTTTACCTTATGCCTTACGCCTTATTCACCTACAAAGATTATACAGTATCATTCTTGATATCGTATTAGATTTTCATTAATTTATATGATAAAATCTATTGCATGGATAATTACACCATGCTAAAGAATGGCCTTATAAGCTCTGTCCTTGTAAAATCAAGAGAAGAGGCTAATTCCCTTGTAAATGCACTTGAGAATGTAGGAATCAAATCTACTACTCGGATTGTAAGTAAGGGAATATATGTGAAAATATCCAAAAACAGAATGGAAAGAGAGCTATGGCTCCCTGAAGAACATATACTTCCTGTTGCATATCTTATAAAATCGCATTATATAGGTCAGGATGAGGAGCTTGGTAATATACTTATGGATAATTTTTTAAAGAATATGCTTGATGCAAGTGTGAAACCACAATATCTTATTTTTATTGCATCTGCAGTTTTTCTTACTACAAATGGCTCTAGGCATATTAATATATTGAGTTCTCTTGAATCAGAAGGCGTAAATCCGATAAGTTGCGGAGCATCACTTGATTTTTATGGAAAAAGAGATAAGTTGAGAGTTGGAAGAATAACTTCAACTTCTGAGATATATAGCATATGTGAAAATATGAAAAAGGTCATCACATTGTAAATATTACATGAACCGAAATAAAGAAAATAAGCTTAGTTTTTTTATATTATCCTTGCTTTTTTTGCTTGTGATACCATTTTGTCTGCATGCAGAGAGGACTTTGAAATTTAAGTTTACAGATGAAGTTACTATTCCTCATAATATTGTACTTGAGATCAAAGAAGGAATAAAGCATGTCAAAACTCAGAATGATATCTATTTCTGGCGAGGTCTCATTAATTATTATCAAAAGAATTATAAGGATGCTGAAAAGCTTTTTGATAATATCCTTTTTGATCCAAATGCGGGAAAACAGATAAAAGCTAGTGCCCTTTTATGGAAATCATTCATTGAAAGAGATACAGGAAGGGATAAGGATTTTATTATACACATAGATGAGTTTATAAAGTTAAATAAGGATCACCCTAACTATATAAAAGCATTAAGGGCTAAAATCAAGTATTATCTTAAAAATATTATTAATTTTGATGAGATCATAGAATACTATCATCAATCAATAAAAAAATTCCCTGAAAACAGGGATGAAATAAATCATCTTGTGGGATTTAATAAGGGATATAACTTATTTGGAGTGTATGAATCACTTAGTGCTATGCAGGAAATACCGATTGATAACAAATATTATGATTGGGCACAGCTTTATTCGGGAATACTTTATTCATATGAGCTCAATCGTTTTGATCATGCATTGTCATATTTTGACAAAATAAGAAAAGGCTCTGATGAATACAATAAGGCATTAATTCTGAGGGCATATATATTTACATTTCACAAAGCACTTTATTTTAGTGCACTTGATACTATAGATAAGATCGGGGAGAATTCCGATTATTACTGTGAAGCTCTTTTTCTGAAAGGGATAATAAAAAGCTATCTTCTGCCTGATAGAGAAAATGCTTTAAAATGCTTTGAAGAAATAGTCTCTAGGAATAATAAAAAAAAGGACTTCCTATACTATCAATCATGTTTGAGAGCCGGTAAGCTTTATTCTGAGATGGAGGATTATAAGAAAAGTTCTTACTATTTCGGTATAGCAGTAAGTTCCGGGGATCCATACTATAAAGAAGCCGCTTATCTTGCTTCTAAAAAGAAAGAAAAGAATATTCCTAAAAAGCTTTTTGCAGAGGCATTAGAATTTTTTCATCAGCGTGAGTTTGAAAAAAGTGCTGCTATATATGAAAAGATAATTAGTAAATATAAGGATACAGTGCAGGCAGATACTTCTTATTTCAGATTATGTGATATATATACGATGGAATTTGGTGATTATTTCAAGGCAATTAAATTGCTTAAAGAATATATAAAAACAGATCATCGACATCCAGACCTTGCAATATATACACTTGGGAATATTTATAGGGATTTTTTACTGAATTATAGAGAAGCACTTAAATACTATAGTGAAGTCATGGACATGTATGATACTAGTATATGGATAGATGAAGCTGCTTTATCTTCAGCTGATATACTTATTCAGATTTTCAAAGATTATCAGGCTGCACAAAAAGTTTATGAAAAGGCTCTTAGACTTCTGCCAGACAGCATAATAAAGGCTCGTATTAAGTATAGCTTGGGTCTTCTTTTGGAAGAAAAAATAAAAGATATTGAGGCAGCAAGAAAAATATATAAGAATATAATAACCTTTGATGTGAAAAGTGATTATTTTCCTGATGCATACAGGCATTTCATAGAACTTGATCAGAGAAATGAGATAAATGATGATAAAGAGCAAATATCTGGAGTGAGAAAGGGAAAATATAAAATTCTTATGAAGCTTGCATCTAGATATGAAGAACTTGGTGAAAATGAAAATGCAGTGAAATATTATAGAGATGCATATTTTCTTACAGATTATAAAAAACATCCTGAAGTATATGAAAAAATTGTGAATATCTATGAAAAAGCTGATAAATATAAAGAACTCATAAAATTCCTTCGTCAAATAATAGTTAAGGAAGACCATTCAAAGGATAAAGATGGGAAAGCTAGTGAACTCAGATGGAAGATATACAGTATTTACAGGGATGATCTTAAAGATCTGGGAAACTCTAAGACTATTCTCAAGGAAATATTTAATAAATATGGTAGAAGTCAAAAATATAATGCAAATGAGATATTGATGAGTATAGCCACAAAGAAAAAGCTCACTGTATGGCCTGATATAAAGGGATATTCACCAGATACTGGAGAAATTGTCTTTTTCAAATCTCAGATATTTGGATATAAGGATGAGAAACTCGAAGACATATCTTCTCATTTTAGGGATTCGGGATTTAGTGAGATAATCAAAGAAGAGATAAATAAACGCAAGGAAATCGAAAAACTTAAAAATAAATCAGTAGGTAATCCAGGAGAATATCTAAAAATATCGAAATTTTATGAAGAAAGGAAGAAACTAGTAAAAGCATCTGAGTTTCTTCAGAAATATGCGGATCGTTTGGATGATAAAAACAGGAATGAATGGCTTTATAAAAGTGCAAAACTGCTTGTTAAAGCAAGCGAACATAATAAAGCTATTGCCATAATGAGGAAAATACTCTCTTCTAATCCTGATAAGGCATTATTTAATAAAGTTTATGCAGATTATTTAAAGCAGTGCTATGAGGCTAAGGAAGATTTTAGCTCATTTACAAATTCTCTAATTGCAGAAAATAAAGAAAGGGTTGCAGATATCCTTATGTTACAATTGAAATTTTTAGAAAAATATGATGATCAAAAGGATAAGATGATTCCTCTTATAAAAAAGCTTCTAACAATGGATGAGAAGGATAAACCTATGCTAATAAAGAAACTTATTGATATAAATGTTCAGGCTGAGCAATATAGAGATGCTATTGAAAATATAGATGAATATCTTGCCCTTGATATTGATAGGAAAGATGAATTTACAGTTCTTATTCATAAGGCAAGGATTATGGAGATGTTTTTTAGTGATTATGAAAGAGCTGATAAAATATATAAAAAAGCTCTTTCTTTAGGCATAGGTGATACAAAAGAGATAGAAAATATCAAAAAAAGGATTGAGATATTATCTGAAGGGAAAAAACTGGATGATTATCTTAATTATGTTGAGGCTAATCTTTCCAGCCCTGATATTCCTGATGTCTATCTTAAGATAGCAAGAATATATGAAGATTATTTCAGTGATTTTGATAGTGCTGAAAAATATTATAATCTTCTTATTTCAGGATATCCAGGCAAAAAGGAGACTATAGAAGCAGAAAAACGCCTTTCTGTTATGAAGGTTAAAAAGCTTATTAAAAGCTATAGGGAATATCTTATATCCAATCCCGATATACAATATGCAGGAGAAATAGAATATAGAATAGCCAGGATGTATCTAGATGATTTGAAGGATTATACTTCTGGAGTAAATGCTTTAAAGAGACTGAAAGAAAAATCCTTTAGTGAAAGCAAATTGTTTGATAAATGCAGATATTCCATTGTAGAGGCTGCATATGATTTTAATGAAAACGATGAATTCATACATGAATATTCCATACTGAAAGATGATCAGACTTTTTCAATGCCTAAAAAGCTTAAAGAGCTGAAAAAGAAATTTGATTCGCGGATCAAGATGAGGCAGTATATAAAAGACGGGAAATATAAATCTGCTATGGAGCTTGCGGTTTCTCCACTTCTTGATTATCAGTCTTTCTTTGACTGTGCAGAAGACTATGTGTCTGATAATAGTAGTGAGGTATTTATAATCAGTGAAATAGAAAAGATAAAAGATATATTCCCTTATGACATAGTTATGAAAAGACTTCCTGGACTTCTTCCGAAAATGAGTGATTCAGGAAAAGATAGTATATATAGAATTATGAGCGATATTAATTGGGAGAGATTCCCTGAAAAATCTATTGCTTTTTGTCTTGAAAGGAATGATATTTCTGATGATGCAAAAGAAATATCTGAAAATATTATAAAAATGCTTGAAAGTGATAGGATTATTCATAATTATAAAGATATATTCAAATTATCAGGTAGAATCGAGACTTATATTCCGGGTAAGGGAGATCAGATAGCAGCACTGGCTTTCTATAAAAGTGGTAATATTGAGAGAGCATTGGAAATATTAAAAAGAGCCATTATTATAAATGATACCGAAAAAGAAAAACTTAAAAAGACAATAAAAAGTTGGGATGCTGAATTAAGGGTCAAAAAGCTTAAGAATAAGATCAATACTGACAATGATTCTGAAAAAGCAATGTTTTATATAAAGGCATCAGAAATATGGAATAAGGTTGATAAAAAGAAATCACTTGAATATATTGATGACTTTATAGCTCTTGAATATCGACCTACAGACCCAGAACTCATTATACCATTACTTTTTAAAGCATCTGATTATGCAGAAGAAATTGGTAAATATGAAAAGGCTATATCATATTTAAGGACTATTGTTGTAAGATTTAATGACTTTAAAATGGCGATGCAGGCTCAGAAAAAGATAGCAATGATAGCAGCTAAAAAGATTAAAAATAAGGCTATGCTTGAAGATTCCAAAAAGAGGTTTAAAAGATATTATCCTGATTATTATAATAGCTCATATTGGAATAAGATTGCTGTTGTTGAAAAAAAAGAAAAACCTTACAGAGAAGAAAAGAAGTTTAAACCCACAAATATAAATAAAGAGGATCTTAAGGATTATTATGATGAAATCAAAAGTCTTAGAACGGAAGAAATGGAGTTTGTGGGAAGTTTAAAGGGTGCGGAAATTAAAGAAAAAATATCTGATATTTATAAGAAAATAGGTGATTATAAAAATAGCGTGAGTGAATTAGAGAGTATAGTAAAAAATTATCCCAAAGACAGCTGGCCTGATGGGATACAGATTAAGATAGCAGAAAATGCAAGAGATTATCTCAAGGATTATAATAAGGCCGAAAAATATCTCAAAGAGTATATAGATACACATACAGATCAAAAATCATCTATAAGTGCTATGCAATTATTGAGTAATCTTTATAGTGACAATATAGGAGATTATGGAAAAGCTATAGATATTCTTCAAGAACTTAATGAAAGATTTGGTTTAAGTCAGGCTGGGAAAGAGAGTATTTATAAAGAGGCTGATATATATGATAAAAAGCTTAATAATTATGAAAAGGCAATAGAACTTTATAAAAAATTCATAAATGATAATATTGATAATGAACTTGCTGGAAAAGCAGCATTCAGGATTGCAAAGATATATGAAGAAATATATAGTGACTATAATAAAGCTAAGACACAATATGAATATATAATTAATACATTCCCTCAGATAGAGTTGAGGGATAATGCACAGGATGCTATTAATACACTTCGTGATGAAGGAAAAATACAGTGAAAAATAAAATTTTAACTAAGATTCAGTACATAAACAGAATACATAGGATATTTATAGAAAAGACTGATATTAAGCGGGTATTCAGGTTTTTAGAAGAAAAAACTTTTCCAAATGTCGGTATTAAAAGAGCTGCAATAGTCCAGACCGAAGACAATTATAAGTTTTATTATAAATACAGGATAAACAAAAATATTCTCAAGGATATTCGAGAACAAAACTATAGAAATTTAAATGATTGGATAAATGGTAATACAGCAAAAATATTGCATTATGGTAGTAAATACCTCTTTGTATTTGAATCAGGCGAAAATAGAGAATGGGTATATTTTGAGCCCCTTCATCTTAAAGAAGATTATTTTGGAATTCTCATTCTTACTGCTGATGAAAAAGACATTTCACAAGATGACCATTTTATCTTTTTTTTACTAGCTAATCATATTGCCGAAATATTCTATCTTGATGATAATCTTAAGAAAGCAGCATCATTAAATAGGCTAAATCGAAAGTTTCTCAAACATTCCAAAACAGCTACTGCTTTTTTGGATAAAAATCTTCATATAGTACAGACAAATATACTTTTTAGAAAAATATTCAAAATACGTAAAAAGTCTATATTGGATATATGTAAATATATTAATAGACCTCTTTTAGAAAATATGATATCTTCCCCTGATTCTAGAGTCAGTTTTGAGTTTGGAGGGAAAAATTTTGAAGGAAGAATAGTCAGAGCCCGTATGAAAGATAATATCAAATATCTTCTTCTTATTGATGATGTTACAGAAGTAATAGCCTTGAAAAAAAGAATATGGCAGAATCAAAAACTTCGGGAGCTTGGTGAGATTTCACTACGTATAGCACATGAAATAAGAAATCCCTTGCAGGTAATACTTGGTTTTATACAACTTTTAAATGAACAGGAAGATCCTGAAAAGCAGAAAGAATATTCCAATATTATAATGAATGAAAGCAGACATTTAAATGGATTGATTGAGGATTTATTATTATATGCAAAAAAAGTTGACATTAATTTTGAAGAATGTATTCCTTCTGTAATAGTAGAAGAAGTATGTAATTCTCTGAAAGAACGTGCTGATAACTCTAATATAACTATTAATTCAGATTTGAAGAGATTTACTTTTGTTCTTGACATTAAAAGATTTCGTGAAATTGTAACAAATATCCTCTCTAATGCCATTGAAAAGCTTGAGGAAGAAGGGAGAAAAAATTCTAGTATTGATATTTATCTAGAGAAAAAAACTGGAATATTTATACTAAATATATCTGATAATGGTAGTCCTATTTCAGGAGAAAATATTGAAAGAATATTCAATCCTTTTTTCACTACCAAAGATAATGGGCATGGACTGGGGCTTTCTATTGTTAAAAATCTTGTAGAGGCTATGAATGGTAAAATTGAGGTAAAAAGTCGCAATGGAAAGACTTCTTTCATAATGAAATTTGAAAAGAATGATTTACAGAAATAAGTCTTTTTATCCGATATAATTTTTGTAAACAAAAAGGATAATATTTTATGGACAACATGAAAAAAATAATGATAATTGATGATGCAGGATTTATTAGGGTTCTTTTTAGAGAGGCTCTTAAAAGAGAAGGATATGAAGTCATAACCTGTGAAAATACATATACTGCTTATAAAATGATAAAAGAAAGTGAACCTGACCTTTTACTTCTTGATATCAATCTTCCGGGAGGCTCTGGAATAGATCTTCTCAAACAATTAAGGAATGAAGGAAATAATATATCTGTTATTATGATAACAGCAGTATCTATAAAGGATACGGTTATTGAAGCTTCTAAATATGGTATAAAATCCTATCTTACTAAACCTGTTGATATCAATATACTTAAAGAACGTATTTCAGAAGCTCTTGAAGAGTAGAATTTCTTTTTAAAAATTTGCAAAAAAAACTGATTAATATTATATTATTGTTACTTTGAATTAGAATTCGACTTAGCGATTTATAAAAAACTTGGGGGTTTGATGTATACCGGTGATCTGGATCTCATTTTAAGAAAACTTCACAGTCCCTCTATTACGGACAAACTTGATGCATTAGAACATATTAGAAAAAACAGGATACTTGATTTTTTTGACGAACTTAAAGAGATAATACCTCAATTTAATCATGAGACTATTATCAAAACAATAGAAGTTTTGTCTGAACTCAGGGATATTAGAGCTATACCTATACTTTCTAAACTCCTTAAAGAGAATAATAAAAATATTAGAAAATCTGCTGTCATAGCCCTTGGAGAATTCAAAGACAAGGGTTGCGTAGAATATCTTTTAAGAATGCTTGAAGATTCTAATAGTGATGTAAGAATAGAATCAATTAATGCCTTGAAAAGCATTGGAGATGAAAGAGCACTTGAATCACTTCTTGCTCTTTTAAACGATGAAAATAGAAATGTAAGATTTTCTGTTCTTTCTGCACTTGAAAGCTTCCAAGATGAAAGATCTATAGATGCTATAATTGATGTACTGGATGATTCTTCACCAAAGATAAGAGAAAAGGCTCTTGAAGTACTTTATAATCTCGGAGACGAAAGATCTATACAGGCTATTATTTCTACAATATCCGATCAAAGTGGAAAAGTGAGGGCACTTGCTGCGAAAACACTCGGTAAAATCGGCGATTCATCAGTAATAGAACCTCTTTCTGGCCTTCTGGAAGACTCAAATCCTGATGTCAGGAAAAATGCAGTTATATCACTTGGTCAACTTTCAGATGAAAAAGCAGCGGATGCACTTATTAAAGCTCTTAAAGACCGTCAATGGGAAGTAAGGAAGAATGCAGCAATAGCACTTCAGAAATTAGGGCTTGAAACCACACAAGATGCCCTTATTGATGCCTTTGATGATAATCATAGAGAGGTTAGAAAAGAGGTTATAAAGGCTCTTATAAAGATTGGTGATGAAAAGAGTAAAGAAGTATTTATCAAGACTGCGAGAATGGATGATATTGAGTTGAAAAGGGTTTCCTTACAGGCTCTTAGAAATTTCCCATGCCCAGAAGTATATGAATTATTAGTTGAATCTCTGACTTCGCCTTCTCAGTTTATCAAGGTAGAAGCAATTGAATCTTTAAAATTCATGGGCTATAAAGAAGCCGCTCCAGAAATAATTAAGATGTTGCATGATCATCATGTGGAAGTTCGTTTAGCTGCGGTAGAGGCACTTTCTGCAATTGGTAGTAGAGAAACCATAGAGGCAATGGTATCTGCATTAAAGGATAAATCTAAAATAGTAAGAGAAAAGGTTGCAGAATATCTTGAGAATATAGGTTTGGATAATTTTAAGAGTTATTTTGAACTTGGAATAACTTTCTATGAACAAGGGAAAATGGAAGAAGCCCTTAAAGAATGGGAAAAAGCCCTTGAATATGATCCGTATAATGAGAAGCTTCATTTTTATAGAGCAAAACTTTTTTTTGAGCAGGATAATTATGATGAGGCTTTTATTGCTTTTAAAAAGGTTGTTGAGCTTAATCCCTATCAGGGAGAAGCCTTTTATTATCTTGGAAAAATATGCAGACAAAGGGGAATGATGGATGAGGCTGTATTCTATTATGAAAAAGCTAATTCACAAAATAATGAGGATAATTCGATACTTAGGGAATTGGCAGAAATGTGCTATGAAAACTCTAAGTTTCAGCAGGCGGAATTCTATCTGAATAAGCTTATAATAGATAATCCCGAGCCAGAAGTGTATTTTCAGCTTGCTAAGGTATATTTTTCAGAAAATAATATTAGAGAAGCAATAGATACATGTAAGAAAAGTATCGAATTAAAGCCCGATTACAAACAAGCCCTTTATTTTATGGGCGAACTTATGCTTAAGCAGGAAAAATATGATGATGCATTCTATTATTTTAATGAAGCATATATTAATAATAATCAATTTTATGATGCTATTAAAATGCTGGGTAGGGTGTCTATATACAAGGAAAAGTGGTCAGAAGCAATTAAATTCTTTGAAAAGATACCTTCAGATGCAATAGATATAGATATTCTTTGCTGGATGGGATTTTCGGAAGTAAAACTCAAAAAATATGAATTAGCAATTGACCACTATAAAAAGGCTCTTGAACTTTCCCCAGATAATGAAGATATTAGTATAGAACTTGCTGATGCATATATTTATAATGGTAATTTTGATGAGGGGATTATCATACTCAAAGAACTTATAAATGTCAAACCCGATTCCTCAAGGGGATATATGAAAATGGCAGATGCCTATAGAAAGAGGAAACTCTTTGATGAGGCTCTTAAACTCTATGAAGAAGCTGAGAATCTCATGCATTCTAATTCCGAGATAATAATTGCAAAAGCTGACTGTTTGATTGAAAAAAATGATTTTCTTACAGCGATAAACTTCCTCGAAAGTATTCCGGAAGCATCCATGAATGATAAAATAATACTTAGGCTTTCTCGTGCTTATTATGAGCTGAATAGATATTCAGATGCGGAAAAAAAGATTATGCAGATAAAATCAGGAGAAAGTATTAAAGGCTATCACTGCTTGCTTGGTAAAATACTTAAAAATCGTGATAAAATTACTCAAGCAATAGATTCATTTAAAAGTGCTATTGCTAAAGATCCACGAGATTTTGAAGCTTATTTGGAATTAGGGCAGGCCTTTCTTGCAAATGGAGAAACTGCCGAAGCAAATCTGCTTTTTAAATCAATACTTGATAATGAACCTCAAAACATACAGGCTCTTGTTGGTCTTTCTCTTGTTTATAGAGAACAAAATATGCTTGATGATGCATGTTCATTATTAGAAAAAGCAATTAGTTATAATCCAAGTTATTTTGAGGGATATTTTTATCTTGGGAGAATTCTTAAAGAAAAGGGTGAATTTGAAAAGGCATTAATCGAGTTTAATAGAGCAATAGAAATAGACTTTTCATTTTATAAAGCATATTTTGAGATAGTAAATTGCTATATGAGCTTTGGAAAAGAACAGGATGCACTGCTTGCTC
>Ga0114934_10000968_pt1 | contig 18669 bp, 14 predicted proteins | sample 4SBtaG_2_FD_99695 | JGI IMG/M metagenome (GOLD analysis project Ga0114934, IMG submission 99695) | Deep subsurface microbial communities from Kolumbo volcano to uncover new lineages of life (NeLLi) - 4SBTROV10_white metaG | ecosystem: Environmental > Aquatic > Marine > Volcanic ...
AGCCGTTGATTTAGTGGGATGCGTTTCAGGCGCTCGTCTAGTGTTTGCGTTTTTAGCTGCAGTTTCTCGGCTAGTTGCAATAGAGCTTCCGTGTGGTCGTTCTCATCGGTTGAGGAAATCTCGTTGGAGTTGTTGGTCTTGCGCAAAGACTCCGAAGCTTGCACTTGTGCATCGGCCTTTCCCCTGATTTCATTTGCGATATCGTTCAATTCATCGCTTATCGACCAAATATCGGCTTTCAAGTCGGTGGCATTTCCAAGAATCTGACGCATAGAGGCGTCCTTGGCGTCCAGATAACATTGAATCACTATGTCTATATCTAATAATACAATCTTGGTAACGGCGACAATAATTGTCCTTTTTGATTTACCCGAATCTGCATAACGACGCGCTATCAAATCAATGAATTGTTCCAACATGAAACAATATGCGCCAATGTACCAGTCCGGGGTCAGTCCGACGCGGTAATGCGTGCCACCAATCTCAGCTGCTTTTTCGTAATATTGATTACCATACTGACCGTCAAACAGTATTTTTTGCCAATGTTGCTTTTGTTTTGATCTCGCTCTATCGAGAGAATCCTGGCTCGAAAACAATGATTTCAACTCGGGTTGCGCCAGAATATGTTCATAAAATCGATCCAGCATTTCATCCATTACGGGATCGATAATAGCTTTGGCTTTTTGGAGTTCAGTAAAATCAGTCGCACCAATATTGAGAAACCTTAGGCGCGCTTCCATCATTTTTGTTTTCGGCATATCTAGTCTTTAGTTAAATCCGATGTTAATAAAACAAAATTACCCTGTAGATTGTAGTCAATCAATTTATAAGAGTTTCGTTGATCCGATATCGAAAGTTTTGTTTTGGGACCGGTGTTATCGAAGAATGGAATCGGTTGATTCGAATTGATTGAAATTTGTGAGATAATTTTTACGCGGTAATTTTATAAATAAGCTACTCGACGGTGCCAGGGGCGGTGAATAAGTCGAATAAACAGCCTTTTTTGTTAAATGGTAATGTACTGAAGGAACTGTAAGTTGTCAATTGTGGCGTTCTCGGACGAAAAATTTGTATTCTTCGGGTTCCGGGTCGATGATGGCCAAAGGGGATTGCCGACTCCGAAAGTGAACCGAATTGAATCGTGGTACCTGTATAAGATCACGCTATTTCGAATAGTTCGAATGTCTGCGCGGGAGACCGGGGTGGGTAAGCTGCGATTAAGCAGCGAACGACAAGCCAGGAGGGCTTGGCTGGACAGCAAGCGAAGCATGGATAGCGCAGCGCAGATAGCGGGTGGGCAGGCCTAGATGGTCAAGAATCCTGGCAATGACCCTGGGTTCCTGGATGGCAGCAATGATTTTCAGTTCGCCACCGCAGTGAGGGCATGTTCGATGTCGATATCGAAGACCCGTTTCAACAGTCGGGCCCAGCTGATGCGAACAGACGCCGAGAAATGGGACGTGTCGTCTTGCGCATGGGAAGTGTTCTTTTCGATTTTCTGCGCGTCCGGAATGATTTCGGAACGGTGTTTGGTGCTGGACTCGGCACTCACGTGGCGAGACGTTGCATAAATTACGCCGGGCATTCTGCCCTTCGGGCCAACCTGCGGTTGTTCAAAATCGCTCCCGGCGATACGGAGATTTCGAAAACCCAAGGCAATAGAAATGCCGAGATTGTTTTCGCATACGCAAGCGGCGCTTACAGTTACCGAGAAATCACCGATCATTTCGGGGTGCATTTATCAACCGTGGGGCGGATTGTGAGAGCAGGAATGAAATAATTAGAGAACTGACCCCTATACAGACCCTGGGTCTTTTACCCCTGGCTATAGGCTTCCCCAGCTATTCCATCGTCTGGGGTAGCATGGCATCCACATTCGTCGCCGGTTTAGCCACAGCAACAACGCTGACACTATTAATCGTGCCGGTATTATGGGATCTTAGCCAGGGTTTTCAGGAAAAACGCCAACGGTCTGGCAGTTGAAACCGATGTCAAAGTCGAAAATACCACCTAATCCAGGCGCTTTTTAAACCTTAACGAGGCTATTATTAGCCCCATTAAAGTAAATAATGATAACCACAATACATCAGCAGACATATCGATAACATCCGCATCGCGCAGGACTACACCACGAACTACTCGCATAAAATGGGTAGCGGGAAGAGCTTCAGCGATAGTTTGAGCCATTTCCGGCATTCCTTCATAAGGAAACATAAAGCCTGAAAGAAGGATCGACGGCATTAAAACAAATACGGTCATTTGCATGGATTGAAGCTGATTTTTAGCGATGGTCGAAATAACAAGCCCCAAAGTTAAACTCGCGGCAATAAATAATAGCGTCACAGCAACAAGTTGCCCTACGCTGCCATTTATCGGCACATTAAACAATAAATAGCCCAGACTAAGGATAATCGCCATTTGCAGCAGACCAATAAAAATGTAGGGGATAATTTTCCCCAGCATGAGTTCAATAGAACGCACCGGAGTCGTGATAAGCAATTCAAGATTTCCACGCTCGCGTTCACGCACAATCGCTGCCGAAGTAAACATGATCATCGTCATGGTAAGAATAATACCCACCAAACCCGGCACAATATTCACTGCTGTGCGTTGCTCAGGGTTGTAATAAAGAACCACTTCAAAAGTTGGAGTCGAGCGGTTGGGCGGTTTGCTCAGCAACTCTTCTAATGGCATGCTGCCTAAACTTTTGATCGAAGCAGATATCATCGTGTCTGAACCATCAACAATCCACTGAGCCACCGGCCTGCTGGTTTCTTCGTCACTCGATGGCGGGGTTGCCAGGTTAATACTTTTATGACGCACTAATCGTTGGCTCAAATCGTAGGGAATGATAAATACCGCCCGCACATCTGATCGAGCAATCGCTGCTTCCGCTTCCTGTTCATTGCTATAGGCCTGAGTAAATCTTACTACCTGGGTAGCGCTGACAGTTTGCGTCAAAATACGGCTTAACGCTGTTTGGCTAAAATCCAGCAAGCCAACAGGAATGTGTCGTATATTGGTATTGATAGCAAATCCAAATAACATTAGCTGGATGAGCGGAATCATCACAACCATTCCAAATGTCATTCTATCCCGTTTTAATTGAATAAGTTCCTTAATAAAAACGGCATGTATTCTTAGAGCACTCTTCATTGGCGACCCTGCCCAGTACTGGTAACAAAGACATCCTCAAGGCTGGGGCGTACCTGTATTATTTCATCTTCTATGCGAATCGCACTTTGCTGAAATAAAAAGGATTTCGGATCAGTAATCTGGTTTTTTACCAACACCCTTAATCTGGCCCCGAGTTGAGCCGCCGAAATAATCTCGGGTAATTCCAACAAATCATGTTTAAGTTGCCTCAAGTCTGGCGCGGCAATTTCTATCACGTTGGCTCCCATATTTTGCATCAAGTCATCGGGTGAACCATCTACCCGTTTAACACCTGCTTCCAAAATAGCGAGCTTATGGCAGCGTTCGGCTTCATCCATATAATGGGTAGACACTAAAATGCTGGCACCCTGGTCACACAAATCAAATAAATTTTCCCAAAAATCCCGACGGTTTTCCGGATCTACCGCCGATGTCGGTTCATCTAAAAACAGCAACTCCGGGCGATGTATTATTGCAGCCGCTAGCGACAGGCGTTGACGTTGACCGCCACTCATACTCCCAGCCAATTGGCTTGCTTTTTGATCCAGGCCATAGTTACAGAGCAGCTCTTCAATACGTTGTTTTTGTTGTCTGCGCGTTAAACCATAGATTTCCGCGACGAACTGTAGATTCTCTCTAACCGTAAGATCATCGTATAAAGAAAACTTTTGCGTCATATAACCAATACGCAAACGCAATTTTTCAGTGTTTTTTGATAGATTAAAACCCAAGACTTCGATCTCCCCTGCCGTCGGCTTGAGTAAGCCGGTAAGAAGACGTATCGCGGTTGTTTTTCCACAACCATTCGGTCCCAGAAAACCATAGATCGAAGCTTTTTCCACTTCAAGATTCAGCTCATCTATGGCTTTTAATTCACCGAAGTGACGGCTCACACCACGAGCCATCACAGCAAGTTCACTCACGGTAAGGTTACTTGTGCCGGCAACCCATTCGGTAATTTAGCAGCACTGTCTGGTAGCTGTACTTCAGCCAGGTACACCAAACGCGAACGCTCCTCCTGATTTAGCGCATAGTAAGGTGTAAAGGCGGGGTCAGTGGCAATCCATTGCAGCTTGCCTGTAATGGCTTTTTTCAAACCATCTATATGCACCAATAATTCGTCACCCACTTTCAGCTTTACCCGGTAGGGTTCCGGCACATAGACACGGGCAAACGGCGCCTTGCCCGCCAACACGATTGCAACTGGGCTACCGATAGTAACCCGCTCGCCCAAATTCCAGGGCAAATTATCCAGGATCCCACTACGAGTCGCAGTGATAGTGAGATCCTGCATTTTTTTATTCGCACTGAGCAGATTTGCCTTAGCCTCTTCAAGATTCGCTTCACCCATTCGCAGATCTTCTTCGCGAGTACCATTGGTCAGTTGGCGTAACTGTTCGCGGACACTCTGTAAATTCGCTAACGCAGCATCTCGTGAAGCCAACGCCCGATCCAGATTAGCCTGGCTGTCCAGATTGCGTTTTACCAGGTTTTTTGACCGATCGTAACTCGCGGTACTTTCCACCAGGGTCGCTCTAGCTCCGAAAACTTTGGCTTGAGCAGTGGCGACTTCCTCAACTCTTGCACCGTTTCTCAGTTTCTCCAGATTGGCCTGCGCCTGAGCCACCAAAGCCTGTGCCTTCAAGACCTGCGCTTTTTGCTCGGTGTCATCAAGGCGTACTAACACCGTACCTTTTTCCACGTAAACACCCTGAGCCACTGGTAAATCCACGACTACTTCGTTAATTGTTGCCGTATGGGCTATACGATTCCGTTCAAGAGTACCCAGAGCAACATTTTCAGGTCTGTTTTCGCAGGCTATAAGAAAAAATAATGCTAAAAAAATAATGCTCCGCACAGGATTGAACTCTTTTGGGTTTATGAACCTGAACTCATTTAGAAAACGAATCATTGCCAAATATTCAAGTAAATTAAATCTTCATCTATACCATCCATAATACTATATGAATAATATTCTTCTTTATTAACCCAGGAATACTCAGTATGTTCGTAATTTAGTAAAATTTCGCCATCGTTCCATTGTAGATGGAATAAGTATAATTCATAGATTCCACCATAAAAAGTATCGCGTACCGGACCATAGCTCTTAATTAAGGATACGCAATGCCGACATCCTATTTCCTCCAGTCGTTCACGGTCAGCACATTCCTCAGGTGTTTCGTTTGCTTCAATATGTCCTGCAGGAAAACCCCAACGACAAGCTTGCATTTTTGCACCTGGATAACGTTTGATCAATAAAATCTTATTTTCCAAATTTTCTATTACATTGATTGCGAAACGTGCTTTGATTTCGGGAAGAACCATTTCTTTACTATAAACGAATGCTTGTTTTTACTTTTGAACAAAATATCAATATGTCCACTGGTTTACCATTGTACCCATATAAGCAAAACATGCTTTACAGATACCTGTTAACACAGAATATTCTCAACGCCAACCGATACACGAATCGCAAAAAATTAAGACAAATAGCATAAAATCCATAGTACGTTATTAAAGATACCATTGATACTATCGATAATATTAAAGTATTTAAGGCATAATACCTATAGAGTTGCCCGTCTAAATCTGTCTATAATAACAGGCGATTACTTTAGTTATAGCCGTATAACTAAATATACGAAATAGTTAGCTCTGATCAAATGTAGTACTTGACCAGCTACAGTGATCATAACGAGAGAAGACCTGATTAACCCTAATTTATCAATCATTATAAGTCGGATTGTGGACTATTTTACCGAAATGTCCTGAAAATTCGGCTAATCACAACTATGCTCAATAATGCTGTTTGTTTTTGAATAGTTAACACTGCCCACATAAAGTGTGGTTTAGCAAAAGTTTTTTATTTCTTTTTATGGCAATTTCCAACCCTCGAATGAATTCCACAACCAACCAACAGACCCATCAATTCGCTGACCCAGTGTCTTGCTTTAATGAGGCATTGGATATGATATCCAATCATTGTTACCAAGATGCCATTCAACTGCTGTCACCGCTACTCGATGATCACTCATCTGACAAAAACAAAGTAAAACAACATTTAGCGCAATGTTTCAAGAATATCTCGCACAGATCTCTAAACAGAATTTGCGAATTAGAAAATACCTCACCCACAGCGGATGCCATACACAAAAGATTGGAAAGACTTAACAACCCACAACCCAAGCCTTCGGAATGCCTGGCCTGTGGCGATTTCGTTCCAGTACGCTTCAAAAGCTATCGAGAAGGCAGCACTAAGGGACGAATATGCTTGATTTGTGACGAATTATTTTAGCAAAAATCAAAGGATCAAATCATTCATCTACAAAATCTGGTTCGCGCGACAATTGGCGATCTCACCCTGGCGAAATATTACGGTGAATCCACCGTTTCGGATTCGTTGGAACAATTGCAGATGAAGGCCAAAAAATTGAATATGGAAATCCCGGGGCAGACCTTCTGGCTGATCAGATCTAACAGTTTAAGCATTAAGGAACTGGTGGTGGCACTTTATGAGTCCGACCACGTAGCAAGAAATACAGCGGCACAGGCACTCGGTCGCCTGGGCGAATCTGCAATCCAAGCCTTGCCACAACTCATTGCGGCCTCCACTGATCCGATGCAACAAGTTCGTGACACCGCGTATACGGCTATCAACAGTATTGCTCCACATGGGTGGAGTCATCTGCCAGAATCGCAACCCGCCATCTCTAAACTGGTACAGATATTTCTAAACAGCCCCAAAGAATCCAGCAATTATGCCGCACAGATTCTCGAAAAAGTTGCACCTGAGAGCCTGAAAAAAGCTCGCAGCAAAAAGCGAAAATTCCGTGTAGTAAAAACAATGCTCGCTTGCATTGGTTTATTGTTGATTTTTGCCGGTTATCAGATATGGCTGTATTTCAATAAGAACTCTACGCAACAGATTGATCTCTACAGAATGGGGCTATTGGAAAAACAGAAAGTCATTAATCCATTACTCAATAACCTGAACATGGACGATATAGATCTGAGTACAGATTCGATTCGTCTATTGGAACAAATCGACCCTCAATGGAAACAATTCGCAAACAACGAAAATATTCTGAATCAATTAATTCAAGCATTGGACTCGACGAATCCAAGAGTCCGGTCGTATGCAGCCCAGGTATTGGGACAAATCGGCGCTGTTTCAAATAGACAGGCAATTGCTCTGGGCAATATTGCCATATCCGATCCATATTCGACAGCCCGACTGAATGCAGCAAAATCTCTATCAAAGCTCGGCTCACTTACAAAATCCGCCTTGCCTTTATTGGTAACATCATTACTTAGTTCTGAAAAAGAGCAACGTTTAGCCGCGGTGAAAACCCTTATCGAACTTGGCCCCCTTAGTTCTGGAGCCATACAGGCACTGACTGTCAGTTTGAACGACTACGACCCTGAAATCAGGGCAGGCTCTGCAAAAGTCCTGGGCTTATTAACAAATTCGGCACATTTAACCTTACAGCCATTAATCAATACACTGAAGGATAAAAACATTAATGTTCGAATAACAACACTATCCGCGTTAGGCGAACTTGCGCCCGATTCCAAATCAGTAGTCCCTGAAATAATCAATCATTTGTCCGCCATCGACGAAGCAGAAAGAAAGCAAACCGAGCGATCTCTCGACCAAATTGATCCCAATTGGCGAAATTCGATCCATATCGAAACGATACTGCCAGACTGGGCCCAAATGCTAAACGATAAGGATCAAAATGTAGCGGAGGCCCATGCAGATGCGCTTAAAATAGTCGGCGATATTTCTCTACCCGTGTTTCTTCAGGCAATGGATTTCCATAGTCCGGTAGCCCGTAAACTGGCTTGCTATGCATTTATGGATAAAGGCCTACAAGCGGTTCCTGCAATTCCCCAACTTGTTGCGTTATTAGCGGATAACAATTGGCAGGTTCGTCAAGCAGCAGCGATCACTCTGGGTTCACTAGACCAGAAATCTGCTGAAGCTGTTGCAAATTTGATCGTTTTGCTGGAAGACCCGTATTTTAGCGTAAAAGATGCAGCAGTCGATGCATTGGCCGCGATTGGACCGGATGCAGCGGATGCAGTACCCGCACTGGAGTCATTATTAGCCAACGAAACAAGCAGCAAACGCGAACAAATTCAAAAGGCTATTGATCAAATAGATAATTGATTGGGCCAGCTTTCCAGGAACGGTGCTAAGGAGCAAGGATTCAATAATATACGAATCTTCACTTGTCTTATTGTCCGTCTTCTGCGTTGTAGCAACAGTTGCGTAGCCCTGCTATGCGCCCGTTGCTTCGCCTTGAAGACAAACAATAATCCTGCGTCAATCTTTCGCATATTATTAAAACCTCGCTCCTAATGAAAGTAGACGCCGAGAAATCAAATAAGAATAATACCACTGGAATATTTTTAAATATGATTGCTCTGTTTAGCTCCAAGGGGTTGATCAGTATCACCCCAGCATACTTAAAATCCTTTACCTTATTTGCGCACGAAAAAAGCCACCCTTTGGATGGCTTTTTCTTTGGCTCCACCTAAAACGATTTTGAACGCCAGATCAAAAAACAGGGGGCGGGGTCAACGAATAAAGCACCCGAATTCATGCCTGGACCACATCAATTTTAAGATAAAATCCGTTGCCAACTGCCGCATCGGTTCGCACACTACAATATCGGCGATAGCCGCTATATCTTCCCCTATATAAACCAACGGGATACGATCTCGAAGCCACGGTGGTACACCTTGCTCCTGAAATATTTTCTTCAATGTATGGTGCCCCACCCGACCTGGGATCTGGCAATTTTCTCCACCTGTTCTGAAACGTACAGTCATTGCTACTCCGCATTCAGAAAGTTGCGCAAGTACATCTGGTTGATCAGATACAAATTCCAGCGTACCCATTCCATCTGATAACACCAGTGGCTTTAGGCCGTTCCAGGAAAACCGTTGACGGCTATCGAACTGCACCCAATGTGGCATTACGAATAGTTGGTCGCGATAGCGCCTGATTTCTCCTTCACTCCAACGCAAAACAGGTGATCGATCCACAGCCGCACCCAGCACCTGGTCAGATATCCGCTGTAATATCGCTTGAGAAGGACAACGTCTTTCGCTTGATCGGATCCAATGGCGCAGTATCAAAACTTGTTCAGCGCATGAAAACGCCTGCAAGCGACTCACACTCAAAGCTGAGCTTTCCGCCAGACGCACTTGTTGTAACTGCACTTCGGCAAATGATTCCAGTAAACCTTGCGCTTGTGCACAATGTCGCCCGGATCGCGCCAGAGTTTTAGTCATCCCCGGCCATCGACTTCGGATTCCAGGGATTATCTCTCGTCGCAAATAGTTTCGGTCATAACTGCTGTCATTATTGCTGGGATCATCAATCCATTGCAGCTCTTTACTCAAGGCATATTCGAGGACTGATTGCCGAGAATCTTCTAATAATGGTCGGTACAGTTGCCCTTGTCCAAATTTTGCAGTCACTGGCATACCTGATAACCCACGTAAACCACCACCACGCAGAAGTTGAAGCAAGATAGTCTCAGCCTGATCATCGCTATGCTGTGCGGTCATTAACACCGTATCAGATTCAAGCAGTCGCTGCATTGCAGCATAACGCGCATCACGAGCAGCCTCCTCCGGACTCTGACCCATCACAGGTGCTGCGTCTACATGCAAAACTCGTATCGGCATGCCTTCATCCTTACAGACCATCTGGCAATGTATTGCCCAACGTGCAGAATCTTTATGTAAGCCATGATCAACATGCACTGCAACAAATTTTCGTTCGGGCTGTTGGCGCATTACAGCCGCACACAGATTTAGCAGCACATGAGAATCCATGCCGCCACTGTAGGCAATTAAATACACTGCCCCCGGAAAAGCGTCTGTTAATGTTTTTTGAAATTGTTTAACGGACAGAGTCACAAATCATTGACAAACTTAATCGATCGTAACGATCCAGCTTATATTCACCAGATGAGGCCAACAATTGATTAGGAGCGAGGTTTTAATAATATGCGAAAGACTGACGCAGGATAATTGTTTGTCTTCAAGGCGTAGCAACAGGCGCATAGCAGGGCTACGCAACTGTTATTACAACGCAGAAGACGGACAATAAGTCAAGTCAAGATTCGTATATTATTGAATCCTCGCTCCTAAGTAGAACTATTATGGATCAAAAGGATCCAAAAGCAAGGCTAGTACTCCATCATTGTTGTATTGACGGGTATATCAGCCGATAAGCAGCCATCTGCGTTGTTGCACTCGCTTGAATGAGTCCGACTAGTCCTGCGCTCGTGCGCCTAGCAGCTGACCACTTCTCGACATAACCTACCCCCCAACACAACTGTGATGGAGTACTAGTTTCCCAATCAGATGGTGCAAACCTCAGCCTTTTTCTTCAAGAAAAACTCCATAACTCATTAATCGCTCATAGCGCCATTCCAGTAACTTGTCTACCGATAACTGTTTGAGCGGTTGCAATTGTTCAATTAATTCCTTCTTCAGTAAATCGGCACCCCCGGGTATATCCCGATGAACGCCTCCTAAGGGTTCTTCGACGATTCCATCAATCAGGCCCAGGTCTTTTAATCGGGCTGAAGTAATACCCATGGCTTCTGCCGCCAATTCTGCTTTGTCTGCACTCTTCCATAAAATGGATGCGCATCCCTCCGGAGAAATCACGGAATAAGTACTGTATTCCAGCATTAACAATCTGTCACCTACGCCAATTGCAAGTGCACCGCCAGATCCTCCTTCTCCAATTACAGTACAAAGAATCGGCACACGCAATTTAGACATCTCAAATAAATTCCTGGCAATAGCCTCGCTTTGGCCTCGTTCTTCTGCACCAATTCCCGGATAGGCTCCTGGCGTATCGATAAAACAAATCACTGGTAATCCAAAACGTTCTGCCAATTTCATTAAACGCAAGGCTTTTCTATAACCCTCCGGCCGGGGCATTCCAAAATTTCTTTTCAGTTTTTCTTTGGTATCACGACCTTTTTGATGACCGATCACAACCACTGACTGACCACCCAATCGAGCAATTCCGCCCACAATGGCAGGATCATCTCTAAAACTCCGGTCACCATGTAATTCGTTGAAATCGTCAAAAATCAGGTCGATGTAATCCAGAGTGTAGGGCCTGCGCGGGTGGCGTGACAGTTGAGATATCTGCCAGGCGGACAAGGACGAAAATATAGTCTCAGTCAACTTGCGACTTTTTTCTTCCAGGCGGGTAATTTCTTCTGATATGTTAATTTCGTTATCGAAACCTACGTGTCGAAGCTCTTCAATCTTGGCTTCAAGATCAGCAATAGGCTGTTCAAAATCTAAAAATTTTAGGTCCATTTTGCAACTTTTTATTATTGAATTTGTAAGCAAAAATCTCTAAACAAGAAGTCTACCGTTATTATCACAGATATACACGATAACACATTCGTCTGCACCGAGCCGTGTATTCATTAAGGGCACGCTCCGCACAAAAAACCAATTTATCAACCATAGAAGCCTGCTTTATTTCCCTCTATTTCGATCCAATTCTCGTAAACGCTGTAATTTGTCTCCAATTTTTATTTCCAGACCGCGGGAAACCGGTTTATAGTATTCCCGCCCACGGAGAGTCTCTGGTAAATAATCCTCTCCAGCGACATAGGCGTCCGGCTCATCATGAGCATACCGGTAATCCCTGCCGTAATCCAGTTGTTCCATTAATTTCGAAGGTGCGTTGCGCAGATGCAGTGGCACTTCCAGACTACCGGTATTACGTGCGTCATCGTAAGCAGCCTTAAATGCTTTATACACCGCATTACTCTTCGGTGCACTGGCCAGATAGACAACTGCCTGCGCCAACCCGAGTTCACCTTCCGGACTTCCCAGCCTTTCTTGTGCTTCCCAGGCGTTTAGAGCTAATTGAAGTGCTCGGGGATCCGCATTTCCGATATCTTCAGACGCAATCCGCACGATGCGCCGCGCCAGATAAATGGGATCACAACCCGCATCCAGCATCCGGCAAAGCCAATATAAAGCCGCATCTGGCGCACTTCCACGTACTGATTTATGCAACGCAGAAATCTGATTGTAGAAATCTTCACCACGCTTGTCGAATCGGCGCACACCACCTGCAACAACAGAAGCCACAAGGCTGTCATCAAGATTAACCTGTTCAGACCCTGAAGCAGCAACATCCATTGCCATTTCCAAAGCATTAAGTAATTTCCTTGCATCGCCATCGGCCGCAGACACAAAAATATCTTTTGCAGGATCAGACAAGCTTACCTCATAGTTTCCAAAGCCTCTTTCCCGATCAAGCAGGGTTGCTTCAAGAATCTCGAGCAATTCCTGATCACTCAGGGATTTCAAAACATGCACCTGTGAGCGCGATAACAGTGCATTATTCAGTGCAAATGAAGGATTTTCGGTGGTTGCTCCGATCAAAACGATAGTACCGTCCTCAACGTGAGGCAGAAACGCATCCTGTTGAGATTTGTTAAAGCGATGCACTTCGTCGATAAACAAAATTGTTCGCCGCTTAGATTGCTCTATTAATAGCTTTGCCTTTTCAACCGCCAGCCGTATATCTTTGACACCGCAAAGTACTGCAGACAACTGTATAAATTCCGCATCAGAATGATGGGCAATTGCTCTTGCCAGTGAAGTTTTTCCAGTCCCCGGTGGGCCCCAAAAAATAACAGAATGCAAATGCTTTCCAGTAATAGCTTCATACAGAGGTTTACCTTCGGTAAGCAAATGCTTTTGACCGATAAATTGCTCGACGCAATGAGGACGCATTCGCTCTGCCAGTGGTTTTTCTTCTCTAGCCATCAATAGAGCTCTGCCATGAATTCAGCGAGAATACAAATGTATACCGAAAACGAAAATTCTCCAGGTACCAATAGTTTAAGCTATTAACCCTCATCAAATACGTCAACACCGGGCGGCGCGACGAATTCGAAAATGGCAGGCGGAATCTCGTTATTCAATTCGATTTCCGAAAACATAATTCGAGTTAACTGACCAAAATTATCGCTTAATTCCATTCCTTGCAGCAAATTCCCCTGAACACCAATAGCAATATATTTAAAAGTATTGTCATCTCCTTTCGGGATCAATTTAATCCATTCCTTACCATCCTTTACTCCTAGATCCTCGATAATAAAATTGTCATCCAAATCAACCTGACCGGTTAACAATAATGCCGGAGTGGACCCGATAGCCGTACCAATCTGCTTGACCGTAACCTGCTCGAGGTCTGCATCATAAAACCACACCTTTTCCCCATTCGCGACAATTTCCTGCTTGTAGGGTGAATGGTAATTCCATCGGAAACGACCCGGCTTTGACAAATAGAATTTTCCAATATTCGGCTTTCCAGGATTCCCGGATTCGTCAATTGATATTTGCAAAAATTCTGCAGAAAAACTTTTTGTCTCTGTTAATATACGATTAACCGGATACTCTGAATCAGCGGTAGTCGCAGAATGCCAGCTGATCATAAAAACCACTAACAACCCACAAATACTTCGCAAGCTCAATAATCTCAGGCCCATACCGCCCCTGTCTGTTTGTTTTTTCATACTCCATCCCAGACCCACGACAGGCGGTCAATAAATAATAATAATGTTTAGCATCTAAATCACAAAGAATGGAAGTCATTGATATTGAGATTTATGCAACAGGGATGTTGCAGCAAAACGTCCATGAACCTATTCACACGTTCTGACTATCAATGGCTTGCATCCTAAGCACCCAGCTTACTGAGGCGATAGAAAATCGGCTAAATGTGCTCCAATACAAGTGTAAAGGAGTACTAGTTCTTCGGCGGCGGTGGCGCCAAAACTTGACGCGACCCATTAGACTCCGCTGCGCTGACAACACCCGAATTCTCCATATCCTCTATCATGCGAGCGGCTCGATTGTAACCTACTTTGAAGCGTCTTTGGACACTTGATATAGATGCCTTACGCGATTCCGTTACAAAAGCCACGGCTTCATCATAGAGAGAATCGGACTCAGAATCATAACCGCTCCCTCCACTGACCGGGCTGTCATCACTGATTTCCTGAGTTATTTCCGGCAGATAATCTGAATGTCCCGTGGTTTTCAAAAAATCGACAACACGGTGAACTTCGTGGTCATCGACAAATGCTCCATGAGCACGGATCGGAATACTGGTGCCCGGAGGCAAAAATAACATATCACCATTGCCGAGCAAACTCTCGGCACCAGACTGATCAATAATGGTACGTGAATCTATTTTGGACGAAACCTGGAACGCAATACGAGTGGGAACATTCGCTTTGATTAAACCGGTAAGAACATCCACCGATGGACGCTGAGTCGCCAGAATCAAATGTAAGCCTGCCGCCCTGGCTTTCTGGGCAAGCCGGGCGATTAACTGTTCAACTTTTTTGCCGACAATCATCATCATATCGGCCAATTCATCGATAACAATCACGATATTGGGTAATGGAGTCAGATCAGGGGCTTCATCCATTTCTGACAATGCGCCCGCAGGATCGAACGTAGGATCTTTTATTGGATTACCCTGTTTTTCAGCCTCCCGAACTTTTTTGTTAAATCCATCCAGGTTGCGCACACCCAACAATGACATCAACCGGTAACGCCGTTCCATTTCCTGTACGCTCCAACGCAAAGCATTTGATGCTTCGTTCATGTCGGTCACAACCGGTGTCAGCAAGTGCGGTATTCCTTCATAGACGGAAAGTTCCAGCATTTTCGGATCGACCAGTATCATGCGAATCTGTTCCGGCGTCGATTTATACAACATACTGAGTATCATGGTATTGATGGCAACCGATTTACCCGACCCCGTGGTTCCAGCAACGAGTAAATGAGGCATTTTGCCAAGATCTGCAACCACCGATTGGCCACTGATATCTTTCCCCAGTACCAAAGAAATTGGAGACGACGAGGATGCAAACTCCCTGGACGACAAAACTTCACACAATGAAACAGTCTCTCGCTCTTCATTGGGAATTTCCAGACCAATGACTGATTTACCCGGTATCACTTCGACAATACGAACGCTGGGTACCGATAGAGCGCGCGCTAAATCTTTACTCAGACTGCTGATTCGGCTCACTTTGACACCGGCTGCCGGCTTAATTTCAAATCGGGTAATCACCGGACCCGGCAGAACATCCAATACTTCCACTTGCACACCAAAGTCGGCCAATATCACCTCAACCTGACGCGATAAATCATCCAGCAGCGAATCCGAAAACCTCCGTACCGGAACAGTATGTTCATCCAGAAGCGAAACCGGGGGAAGATCTCCTTCCGCACCTTTAAATGGCATGGGTTTGTGTTTATTTTTAGCAGGTTTTTTATTCTCGCTAAGGTGTAAAACTGGCTCTATTCTGGATGAACTGCGAGGCTCTGGCGGTTTTCTCCTCTCTGGAGTTTTGATACTGGAGTCAATGTGGCGCTGTTCGAAGCGGGATCGAAAATATTGCTTACAAGCACACATTAATCCGTAGCACTGTCCAATAATGACCAGAGTATATTTTCCAACAAAATCGATGACAGAAATCCAGGACAATCCAGTCGCCAGAGTAATACCCGCAAGAAAAGCGGCTAAAAGAAGTAATGTGGCCCCTGAAAGCCCAAATGAATTAATCAGGGTCTGACCAAATTCCTCACCCAACAACCCACCCGTAGTTTCAGGTAATGCAATACGAACCCGCACAAAATGCGCATAGGCCAAACACGCGCTGGAAAGCACCGCCACAGTAAAGCCGGACCAACGCATCAATACCACCCATTTATTCTGCCGGCGCGCGCTTCCTGTATAACTGAGAATTCCACGATACCCAATCATGAAGGGGAATATCAGCGCCGTGACACCAAATACCGCCAAAAAAAAGTCAGACATCCATGCGCCCACTCTGCCACCCGCGTTATGAATGGGTTGTCCGGTTCCACTGTTACTCCAGCCGGGATCACCTAAATCAAATGTAAGTAAAGAGATAAGTAAAAATAACGCGAGAGCAGTCACACCGAGCAATATCACTTCTCGAATACCGCGTAAAACATCATCCTCGATGCCAACTGAAATTTCCGGACTCTTTGCGCTCATTAATTTCTTAACCAATTTCTAGCTAGTGAATATATCTTATTATATTTAAAGAAAAAATAATTTCAATAATACTAGAAGGCTATCCGAGAAAAGAAGTCGTCGCGAGGGGAAGTGGTTTTGAGATCATTTTTTCGATTAAAAGAGGTGAATATCAGTCATCTTTAACGATTTTGATCGGAAAAATGAGCCAAAATCCACTTTTCCACAGTAGGTTCTCTATTCTCAGACAGCCTCCTGGCTCTTTACGAATACTAAACACATTGCCATACTACAATTATTTATGCACATTAGATTTATTCACCATATAACATAAATAGAGCATAAGTCATTGATTCTTAGGGAACTGGAATACATCTCAACAAGTTGTTTTGGAAAAATCCTGCTGCAGACGTAATAATAATCAATAAATTACACTCTACTAGTAGCCAATACGCTGAAATTTTGTGTCCAATATTTATAATCATTTTTTAGGAGCATTAGGTACCGATGAATGATCCAAAGCACTGTCAATTACTAATCCTTGGATCGGGTCCTGCCGGTTATACAGCTGCCGTATACGGCGCCCGAGCGAATCTTAGTCCTGTTCTGCTAACAGGAATTGAACAGGGTGGGCAGTTAACAACAACAACCGATGTCGACAATTGGCCCGGCGATAATAACGGCGTACAAGGCCCTGAATTGATGGAAAGAATGCGCAAGCACGCCGAACGTTTCGATACCGAAATAATTTTTGATCACATTCACACCACCGATTTATCGAACAAACCTTTTACCCTCACCGGCGATTCCGGGATTTATACCTGCGATGCATTGGTCATTGCAACCGGAGCTTCTGCCCAATACCTGGGGCTTGAATCTGAGGACAATTACAAAGGTAAAGGTGTATCGGCCTGTGCAACCTGTGACGGCTTTTTCTATCGGGGCAAAGATGTCGCTGTCATAGGAGGTGGCAGTACCGCTGTAGAGGAAGCCTTATACCTGTCCAATATCGCCGCGCATGTTACAGTCGTTCATCGTCGAGACAAATTTCGTTCAGAAAAAATCCTCTCTGATAATTTACTGAAAAAGACCCGGGAAGGTTCAGTTTCCATCGAATGGAACAATGTATTGGAAGAAGTACTCGGCGACGACATGGGCGTCACTGGAATGCGCACTAAAAATGTCGTGGACGGTTCGATTAAAGAGCATGCTCTACACGGCGTATTTATCGCCATCGGACATACCCCAAACACGCAGATTTTTGAAGGCCAACTGGCAATGAATAATGGCTATATCCAAGTAAACAGTGGAATATCCGGTAACGCCACCGCAACCAGTGTCGAAGGCGTCTTCGCGGCAGGGGACGTCGCTGATTCGATTTATCGCCAGGCGGTCACTTCGGCTGGAGCAGGCTGCATGGCCGCGCTGGATGCCGAGCGGTACCTTGAAAGTATCGCAACGGACTGAGGAAGATTGAATCTTGAACAATCCAGCCGGGTGACAGCTTCTATTCTCGGATAGTGTATTGCTGTTTAGCATGATCGGGGGTTTAGCCCGAAATCCGGTTTTTTGTGAAAAAATGCATCCTATTGCATAGGGTGCAAGTTCTATAGCGATATCTGGCCTTTTCCCTGACGTATTATTTCAGGAGTTTTTTCTACCATATTCACAACAGTGGTCGGTGCATTTCCGACACTGCCTGAATCTATAATCAGGTCTACATCATGTTGTAAACGCTCACGAATTTCATGAAGATCCATCATTAGATCCGGCTCCCCAGGCAACAACAAAGTAGAGCTGCACAAAGGCTCATTCAGAGACTCGACCAAAGATTGCGCAACGGCATGATCGGGTATACGGATTCCAATCGATTTTCTCTTGGTATGCTGCAGTCGCCTCGGTACTTCCCGAGTCGCCTTTAGAATGAACGTAAAAGGCCCCGGGGTCGCTGCTTTGATCATCCTGTAGGCATCGTTGCCAATTTTCGCAAAATTCGATATTTGAGCGACATCTTTACAAACCAGAGTAAAGTTGTGTTTATTGTCCAATTGTCGAATTCTTCGAATTCTATCCAATGCCTGCTTATCATCAAGCCTACACCCAAGCGCGTACAAAGAATCAGTAGGATAAACGACTACACCGCCATTTCTGATAATGTCTACAGTTCGATGAATTAACCTCAATTGTGGATTTTGAGGATGAATCTGAAAAAATTGCGCCATTTCTAATTATTATTCTCAGGCTGCATTGCTGCAATTGCCTCACGCCGATTTAAACTTAAGTTAACCCAGCACCTGTAAGGAGCGAGGATTCAATAATATACGAATCTTGACTTGTCTTATTGTCCGTCTTCTGCGTTGTAGCAACAGTTGCGTAGCCCTGCTATGCGCCTGTTGCTACGCCTTGAAGACAAACAATTA
>Ga0114934_10000969_pt1 | contig 18657 bp, 8 predicted proteins | sample 4SBtaG_2_FD_99695 | JGI IMG/M metagenome (GOLD analysis project Ga0114934, IMG submission 99695) | Deep subsurface microbial communities from Kolumbo volcano to uncover new lineages of life (NeLLi) - 4SBTROV10_white metaG | ecosystem: Environmental > Aquatic > Marine > Volcanic ...
CAATTAAAAAAATACAAAAGATTAAGCCCTGGAAAAATGCAATTTGTACGAATTGATCGAAGTCTGCATCACCTGAATGATATTTCTGAACTTCAGAAAATATGTGATTCACTGGATCCACATGCCGTACTACTGGACCTCAAACTTTCTGGTCAATTATCGACTGATGAGCAGAATGAATTGCACAAGTCCATAGAAACAATCCAAAATCGATTTCGAACATGCACTGTCGATCTTGATATCAAAAATAAAATTGATTCCAGTACAATTGCGACACTTTACCCACAGGAAACACTTGCTGAGCGTCTTCTCTCAACACTTCTAGCTGACAGTCAACATCCAAATGATGTCACGCTGGCTCATGATTTGATTCAGGAGATTTCGAACTCATGAGGCTGACTTCGATTAGACTCCATCCATTCGGTACGTTTCGGGACACTTCCTGGGATCTCTCAAGCCCACTCGTAGTCATCAGCGGACCGAATGAGACTGGGAAGTCGACTCTGAGACAAGCGATTTTTCATAGCCTCTTTACACCAACTGATCTGACTCCCGCGCGGTTACGTGATTTAATTTCACCATGGTTTCCTCTTCCGGGTGGTGACTACGCATCAATCACAGTCGGTATTGAGCACAACGGAAATCACTATCAACTGCAGAAAAGATGGGGGTCACAGCCCGCTTCGAGTCTCACTACTCCTGATGGATCAGAGCTTGGTGAAACACAAACTATTGCTGCAATTCTTGAACAGCTATGTGGCCATAATGAGGCAACCTATCGGCATGTCTTCTTCACCGGGCATGATGAATTAGAGAGTACGATCGCCAAACTTGATGCACATGCATTCGATCTGAGAGATATTCGCAGCCTTGCTCAAACTGGAAAAGAAACTACAGGGGATGTAGATCAAAGAAGGCTCGAACAAGTACTCGAAGATCGCATCAAGAGCTATTTCAGTCGCTGGGATGATACGCGACAGCGACCAATTCGACAGAATGGCCAGGAAAAGGTCATTGGCAATGAATGGAAACAGGGTGTTGGGAAAATCCTGACTGCCTGGTACACCTGGCAGCGTCTTGTGGAAGAACGAAAAACAATTCACTCACTTGAAAAAGAAATTGATCTACTTACTTCTCAACTTCTTGCGATCGAAGCCCAAATAAAGACCGATCGAGACTTTCTCGGCCGGTTTGGTTTTATGCGGGATCAATTAGCTGAGCGACGCATTATGGAGGAGCGGGTAACACGGCTCACAGGAGAAGCTGGCATACTCAAAAAAGCGTTTGCTGCCTGGCCAACCGCCAAAGCGGCAGTGGACGCCTGGGAAACACAGCGGAAGACTCTCATTACTCAGGCCAATAAACTGCAGGATGAACTTGGTACAGCAAGAGCACGTGAACAAGCCACGGGTTTTACGGCAAGCTACACTGCTATTCAGGCAGCGAAAAATAGTATGGCAGAGGCTCTAGGCGCTGTCGACGATCAACCTCTCCTTGATCCCGATACGCTCTCTCGTATTGAGAACCTAGATTCTGAAATTGTTAGTCTTTCACACAAGCTTGCTGCCCACTCTTTGACATACTCTATCGAGTCTCAATCAAATAAATCTGCTCTGGTTACAGATGCAAACCAACCACCCAAACCGATTGAGTTGGGTGACGATCCGATAATCGGAACGGCGTCCGGCCGGGTTCGTATTGAAACCTCCGACCTGATTATTACGGTTGATAGTGGTGAGGAAAATATTCAGACGGTATTAGAGAACCTCAACACAAAGCGTGAATCACTTCAGCAGTTGTTGGAAAAATGCAAGGTTGCCTCTGTTGCCAAGGCCAAAGAACAAGCCTCGCGGCACGCCGACCTCACCCATCGCCTGAAAACAAAACAAGAGACGTATCGTGCACTCCTTCAGGACAAGACGCAGTCAGAATGGGATCAAGAGTTCAAAGCTCTCGAAAGCCTCCCGCAAACACGGGAGAGCAAATCAATTGAGCAAGAACTAGAGACGTTGCGTCATTCGGTTGCTACGAATGAAAATGCTATAGAAATGCATCATCAGAACCTTCTGGTGTGGGAGCAAGCCCATACAGACCTCGAAACACTAGGAGAAAAACTTCTTATTGCTCAGCAAAATCTCCGTACTACTGAATCCAAACTCACATCACTCCCAGAGGTTCCCTCGGAATTTTCATCCATTGATAAATTTTTGCACTCACTCGATTCTGCACAAGAACGAATGAATGCGGGTAGTGAACCGCGATCTCAACTCGGTTCCAAAAGAGGGACATTGGAAGGCCAATTGGGAGAGCGACGCAGTGAAGATCTCACCGAGGAAGCGGAGCATGCACGATTTCAATTTGAACGCATTCTTGAGGAGGGTAACTGTTACAAACGAATTGAAAAAACACTTGCACAAGTTTCTCCCAATGCAAGTGATTCTCTTGACCACTTGAGCAAACGTATCACCGAAATATTCTCCAGCATTTCATGTAGTGATTCTCAGCTTGAATTTAATGACACACTTCCGTCACATATCACTCGCGGCCTTGTCACACTATCACCAGACAGACTTTCTCAGGGTGCACGCGGTGCTCTTGCGATTGCTATTCGTATTGCACTCGCAGAGTCATACCTTCAATCCTCGAATGGATTTGTCATGCTGGATGATCCATTCGTTCACATGGACACAGATCGCCTCGGGCAAGCTATTTCTGTTGTAAAATCTTTTTCTGAAAAACATCCTGTAATTTTTTTCACATGCCATGAAAACCAGGCCTCACTGCTCCTTCGTTGAACACTCATAAGCAGAGTGCGGAACAGAATCTCAACTCATCCGTTCTATAAGACCCGTCGCGCGACGAATAGGTTTTTTTATTGCTGCTTCAAGGACATCTTGTGGACTCACAATTGTCACTTTTTTGATCGCCCTTGTTACAGCCGTATAAAAAAGTTCACGAGTGACGATACGACTGCGATGTTCTGGTAGTACAACGATCGCATGCTGATACTCTGAGCCCTGACTTTTATGAATGGTAATCGCATGGACGGTTGCAATATCTTCAAGTCTTGAGACCGGCACTCGAACATGTTGTCCGGGTTGGCCAAAAACGGCTTCGAACCGATTCTCACTATCATCAGAACGCACAATGACTCCAACATCGCCATTAAAGAGTGCCAGTGAACGGCAATTCCGAGTAACCATGACTGGCTGGCCGACATACCACGATGTCGCTGGGGGAATACCGAGCTTTGTTTCAATACTCGCATTCCACTGACTCACGCCTGTAAAGCCCCCACGATGTGCGCAAAGGACCTGGAGTTCCTGTTGTATGCGGAGAACAGTATCGAGGTCAGTTTGTTCTGCCGCCCCTTGCAATCGCTTTGCGTGGCTACCAATTTCAGCTACGAGTTCCTCTATTGCTCGTGCATTTGTTGGTTCAATCCACTGAATATCAGTATGGCCTGATTGAAGAACAGTGAGTGTTTGAGCAACATCACCCGCGCGAATTGACTCTGCTAGGGCCAAAACACCCGGTGCATCTTTTGCACGGTGAATTATCTTCAGTTCTTCAATTCTTTTATGGAGAGGATGTCGACTGAAGTGACTGGAGCGAAAACTAGCAATATCTCCTAATACTGTCCCTGCATCGACACTGGCAAGCTGATCAGGATCACCCACAAGAATGATTTCAGCATCATCTGCTAGAGCAATAAGAAGATGGTACATCAACGAACTTGAAAGCATTGACGCTTCATCAACGATCACAATGTCATATGGCAATCGATTACTCGAATGGTATCGGAAAGGTTGCGGTCGCGATGGATTATAATCTAGTAACTTGTGTACTGTACGAGCCGGTTCTGATGTCACGGCAGTAACAACGCTTGGTGAGGCACCTACTTCTATGCATCTTTGTCGAAGAACATCGGTCATACGAGATGCTGCCTTACCAGTTGGTGCAGCAAGGCCCAGTCTCGGCCAAGTTCCCTCCGCAGGAAGAACAGAAAATCGCTCCACTAGATCATGAGCAATTTTTGTTGTTTTCCCCGTGCCTGGCCCACCAAGAAGAACACGTACATGCCGACATGAATCTCGCATGAATACATCTGCAATATCTTGCTCTTCCGAGAGCGATCTGGCGAGATAAAAAAGGTGACCATCAATAATGAAAGGACATCGACTACCCGAATCACCGACAAGTGACCCAACAGCTCGTAATGAAGCGAGCCATGTAGTGGGCTGTAATGGCCAGTCCGGTGCACCGGTCGCACCAATTTCAATTCCGGCTGCCCACTCCTGAATGTTGTCAAAATCAACACAGGTGTGACCATCACGTACACTTCGAAGTGCCAGACAAAAACCAATCCAGGCAAGAAGATCTGGTTGTTCTTCACACTGTCGATGAGCCATTGATACAAGAACCGTAGCGGCTGCGATGTCTTCGCGACCGATAACTCCCAACTTTCTATAGTCCTGTAACGCAGGAGGCGGCATCATGTATCTGCCTCATTTTTTCCAGCGAGCAAATTGCTCAGTTCTTGCCAGAGTCCCTCTGGTGCACGCCACGTAAAGACACCGTATCTTCTTCCTTGGTCATCAATAGGTGTCTGTACTCCTTTCATGCCACGAGTAAATGCATAAACAATGCCGACAATACATTGATCTGGATCTGCCTGAGGCAATCGCCATCTCAGCATGCGAAAAAGGGCTGTCCCATACAGAAGTGCCTGTAATGGATAATGATGACCTACCATCGCATCAATGAGTCGTTCCGGTTCATAGGCTTGTAACGGGTCGGACACCCCATGCGAATGGAGTCGATTACTTTTGTAGTCACAGATTGCGAGTCTGGGGTTGTCAGATTGACTACCCGGCAAACCGAAGACTGCATCAACTGAACCTGTAAGAAGGCCGCCGACCGGTATATCAAAAGCCGGGCCACAGAGTATCTCCGCGTACCTTGCGAGAGTATCCTCAGGACGTACGTATTGCCGAAGAATTTTCCCGATAGAAGTTACTTTTATGTTTTTCAACTGCCCACCCAGTCCCATTTCAAAATCCATCTCAGGCAGGGATTGAGAAGGTGGAGTATCTGTTAAGCAGTAGTCACCAAATAGACCACCAAGTGGTGTTGTGAGAGTTTCATGCACCATCGTAGTGAGGTTTTCACGGTAGTGCCCGAGTATTCCATTGGATGTTTTCTCTTTTATGACTCGCTGTATTTCGGCCTCAAGAGGTACGGCGGTTGCATCTACTTCCTCAAAAATTTCATGAACTGTTCTGCCAACTGCCAGACCTGCTGGCAAATCAATTACTTGCTGGTCTGCTGTAGAACAAGGTGTAGACAAAGATGATTGTCTCAGACCGGCAGATAACTGCTCGTCATATCCGCCACGTTCCGGTCTGTAAAAGTCTTCCCGACCACGTGTAGCGACAATGCTACTGAAGGACATTCGCCGTGAGGAATGTATCGCTGGGGGCAACGTGGCATTCTTCATGACATCTGAAGACGTTTCTATTCGTAACTTCCGTTTGAGTCGCTCCTGAAGTTCACCCGAGTACACAGCGGAGTCTGGAAATGAAAATGATTCTTGAATGATGCTGGGTACTTTTCCATCAGCTACGAGTACTCCCAGATAGTGCTCCGCTCGTGTTGCAGCAACATAAAGGAGCCGTTTTGACTCCTGATCCTCTGCCTCCTCATGTCGACGACGTGCTGTTGCTGAAGCCTTTTCTACTGCAAAACCAATATCTACTTTGCGACTTCCATCTTCAGCATAGAAAACAGTAGGCCGAGATTTGGCACGCGTATTTTTTGACGCTGGCTTCCAAAGGTCAGCCACAATAACACATGGAAACTGCAGTCCCTTTGCTGCATGCATTGTGAGAACTCGAACTGCATCAGCATCGCTCTCAATACGTCGACTCACAAGATCATGTCTTGGATCCTTTTTCAATAGGTGGATAAATGTTTCGATAGCCTGGTGAGGAGTACAACCACCAGAAGGACCAATGGCATCCAACGCTTCGAAGATATGGAGGAAATCCGTGAGATTTCGTTCACCATCAGGGCCCGCAGCAATACGCTGCATCATGTCCACTTCTTGTTCGATTGCCACACCAAAAGCAGCAAGGCCTTGACGCGTCAGCACAGCCGAGAGCTTCATAAGCTCTTCCTGCACCCGATACATGACAGCATCAGCCAAAAGGCCACTCTCTGACAGTGCATAACCAAAAAAACATGTCGCAGCTGCTCGTCGAACATGCCCGTTGCTGGCTGGCTTCTCAATAGCTTCAAAAATGAGACGAAGGTCAAATGCCATGCGACCTGCCATGACACTATTTGTACCACCACTTACCGCTGGAATACCGACCTGCGCCAGTCGTCGTTCAATCATTCGACTCACGCTTCCTGTGCGCGTCAAAATGCAAATATCATTCGGCTCTAAGTGGCGTGCTCCCGTCTCGCCACGCGGTATGAATTGCACCTGCTCTAAAAGATGAATGACTTTTCCAATGGTTGGACCAACAAGTGACTGCTGACTGTCCGTCTGCCCTAGGTGAATCATCTCAAGGGGCTGCACATTACCGACAAGGCAAGACTCCCTGTGATCATCTGATGCAGTGACATCACTGTAGGTAATTCCATCTCCAAAGCTTACGTGTGAGAATGCCTTGTTCAGGCTTTCCAGAAGAGGCTGATCTGAGCGCCAGTTTGTGGAAAGTGTCCGATGATTCTTCGCCTTTTTCGTAAAATTTACATATGCCTGTACATCCGCGCCACGAAAACTATAGATCGCCTGCTTTGGATCACCGACGCTCACTAATGACCGATCATCACTCCCAGGAAAAAGCCGCGTAAAAAACTCCCATTGAAGACGATCTGTGTCCTGAGCCTCATCAACAATTGCCAAGAGAAACCGCTTTTTCAAACGTTTTACCATCGCAGAACGCGGATCTGCTACGAGTTCATACGCACGTCGCAAGAGATCATTTGAATCTGGTGTCGACGCCATCGCATTGTGCACTCGACGAACACACTGAGCCAGCATTTCCTTTAGATTGCAAAGACGGTCAATGATTACCTGGTCTGCTATTTCCTGTTCATCAAACCAGGTTTCGATGAAAGGATCTCCTAATAGAGTTGTCAGAAGTAAACGCAAGGTTGACTCATCCCAGCGTTGACCAGATGCGGCTGCGACAACGATCGCATCATTTACAACTTCATTCACAATGCGGTCCGTCTCTTCAGCATCGACTACCGTTTCGATATCTACACCAGCTGTTCGAAGCACACGACTACAGACACCATGAATTGTTGAAATTGTTGCGGTGTCGAACTCAACAAGAGCTCTTTCGAGACGGAGAGCTCGTTTCGATCGCTCACTTTCATCAGTATCAAATAAGAAACGTGTAACAGCATCGGCTCCGTCAACAGATGAGCCTCGTAGATCCGAAGCCGTTGAAATAAGTCGCTTTCTGATTCGATGCCGTAATTCCATGGCTGCATTTCGCGTGAATGTCGTTATCAGGATATGTCCAATCCGCAGATCATCACGGACGGCTAACTCCCGAGCCACAAGTGCAGCAACGGCATACGTCTTTCCAGTACCAGCACTCGCCTCAACGATCATGCTTGTGTGAATATGATCACTAGTCAGGTCAAGTTTCATTCTGGGCTGTAGATATTTGTTCTAGGTTTAAAACGTGTAACCGCAACATATTGATTGAAAAATACTTTCTGTCTTTGAGCGTCTGCAAAGACCTCATCGAAGACAGGGGTTCGGCCATGAACGACTACTTCAAGACTATTTTCATATGAAGCGTATGTGACAAACGAAGAAAATGACTTTCTTGACTTGTCTTGATTGGCAAGAAAGTCCTCAGCTGCCTTACCAAAACTACTGTACGCGCTCACTGCTGCCTGCTGATACAACGTGCACAACTTTTCAAGGAGATGCTGGGAATCCTGTCTGTTTATACTGTTGTCCAGAGTGACTTCACGGACCATAACGGCTTTCCGTGGCTTTCCCTTGTCATCTTCCGCACCGGGTGACCACTTTTCATGCTGGCTATAAACATAGGCACGTTTTGCTGGTACACCCGCAACCAGTGCGACAAGTAATTGTGTCAATGCAAGATACTTCGACCGTCGAAATTGCGTTGATGTCTTTGCACCTGGGTGAAGTAGTATGAGTGACAGAGGATCATCCTGACAGAGCTCCAGCGTGCCCGAAATCTGTAGATTATTCACTTCGACACGGATTCTCTCAGCCTGTCTTTTGACAAGCGGCAAGCTGTCTTCATCTGTCTGCTGCACAACTGCCTGGGCAAAACCTGTAATTTCCTCAATTGCTGCCTCGCCAAATCCCCAGATTGGGACATCACCATCTGCCCGGACAGCATCCTTCCATGCATTTTCAAATACCTCACTCTGATCACTATCAATGTAGCCCTGAATGTAGTTGTCTCGTAATTCGCGCTGCTCATAAGACGAGAGCGTCAGCGGAAGTGTGGCGGGAATCTCAACGTCGTCATTTCTCCAAGGATTAATCGCTAATGTTTCGCGTACGAATGGCCACAGCGGGTCACACATAAATGCCGCAAGTGACGAGAGCTCGAGAAGCGTTCGCGGAGCAGGTGATATGGGTTCAGGCATGACGGGCTGAGGTGGTGCTCCCAATGCTTTGGCAACATGCAAAGCTTTTTGATCATGACTCCATATGGTGCCTGGCCGAATCCCAGCTGCCAAAAAATTTCTCTTGCTACACGCATGCCGCGGATGAAACACCTCAACATCGCTATATTGTTCACCATTGTAATTCCAGAGAGGCACCCCGTGACGACCTACAAAATCAATAAATTCAGCCAACGGTGTTACCAACGGTAAGGTCGCATTTGTTGAAACGCTCATTCCGGTACAGGTGATAATTAATTGGTCTCGAGCTGAGACAACACAATCTAGAAAACCGCGACGAAGATTGACCCTGGGGTCACTGTCGCCAAGCAATTGCTGCCGCTCAACAAGGTTGTCATGATCACTGACAGTCGCTTCAGCCACATCATCATCAAAGCCAGCGACACAGATCACCCGAAATGGCACTGCACGGAGTGGAATCATAGAAGTGGCAGTAATCGCACCAGTACGCAGAGGCTGATAGCCAACAGCAGCTGTTAACTTTGTTATCAGAATGGTTTTCATATCGTGGTATGGCACTTGGGTTTCAGTCGCGACTCGTCGCAACTGATCAAGTTCATAGACCACTACTTCTAACTCTTCGGTTTCATCCCCAATGAGCTGTATTAGTGATTGCTCGAGGTCATCACACCAATCACCGACTGATTGGTTCTTGGTCACACGACGATCCAACGTGTCGATCACGCGTACGATAGACAGAAGTGGCGCAAGTGATTCTATATCTGCAGTATCTACACCCGTTATTGGCACAACACCACCAAGTGCTGCTTCGGGTGTCCCATCTGGGAGCAAGATACCGAGTAGCATTCTCTCGAGGCCCTGCCACCAGGTGTGTGCTGCTAACCCTGGCTGATCAAGTCCATCTCGCTTACGACGAGGGCCATCAATACCCCAGCGAATACGCGTACGTTCTATACATCGCCGCCAAACTTCGATCGCATTATCATCAAGACCATAATGATTCTGGACCAGACGATGTGTAGCTACCGCTAACATATCATCAACTGAACACCGCGAACCGATGAGTTTGAGCAACGCGATAAGAAGCTCTGCTCCGTCACTTACATCACGAATCCCTCGATCTGCAATGACAAGGGGGAGTTCAATTTTATGGTTACTGTCTGTCAGCGTACGGCTAAAGACTGCTTCAAGGTGGGGCGCTAATTCAGAAATCCGTGGGCTCACGATAAGAATATCATGAGGGGAGAGATCTTCATGCTGCTTCAATGAATGAAGAAGTGCGTCATGAATCACCTCTGCCTGCCTACTGAGATCATGGCAACGATGAAGAAGCAGCGAATCGTCTGCTTTACAAACAGTGTCACTACCGATGTCCCCATCTGCAATTGTCTGCTGTATTGATTCTAAAAGCGACCGCGGCTGCTTGCTGGTATCACTTTCGTGATGAGCTGTATGCTTCGGTGTAAAACCTTGAGAGGCAAGCAGCATTTGGGTCTCTTGTGTTCCGCGTAGCCAGGAAGTAACCAGCGGATCACCAACTTGTGAAACAGCTATCTCTCGCTTCTCTGGAAGATACCCAGGCGTTAATGCAGGGGCCATCTGTTTCCATTGAGCCTGAAGAGGTGGTGACGGATGAACAAGTAATACATTGACGTCACAGCATTCTCCGTTTGTACTCTTCAGTGAGGAAAGTTTTTTGAGCACCTCGGTTTGTTGCAACGATAGTGACTCAAGGCCCGCCACCAGAACTGTTGATGGAACCGGCCCTTGAGCATTTCGATCCCGGGCCGGTGGACTTGGTTGATTGATAGCAGTGCGAACCAGCTTCCAGAGATCAAATTGCCAGCGATCGCTACGAGCCAACGAAGCGAGGAACTCATTTCCGGTCCCGTTCCTTTCTTCAGCCGTCGGTGCAAGAACTGGCTTTCCATCCTCCCATCCCAAAATCATACCTGGTCGTCGGAAGTGGTAATGATCAAATCTGTCAGCAATTCGCCACGCTGCAAGCAAAGGACCACCTGCTTGCTGAATCAGCCATTCATAGTGTGGCGACTGCACAATTATATCGAGTACCGAAAATGTAAGTCGCTGAACAGACCATGGATCGTTCTCATAGTCATCCGACCCAATCAATTGTGACAGTGAACCCGGATAGGAAAAATCCACACCGGCGACTATCCCATCACCTAGTTGTGCATCTGTTGAGCCGAGTCTTCTCGCCAGTTTGTCAGCCAGCCAACTACGAGCTCCGATAGTTGGTATTACAATCTTGTAGGATGTAAAAATATCCATCGGCTGAGACAGAAATTCAACGGCCTCATCGACAACAGCATCCAAACTCGTAACGTATTGAATGGAAAGTGGCATAGTCGCTGTAGTTTATCCGGCCTGCAGAATTCCTGGAATATTTTCATTGAAACTTCGTTTACACTTGTTTTGCAATCGGTGGCTATTCATCAATCCTAGGCTCTAGCCGTCACGTGCTAATAGACTGCCTCAAAAATAGGAGCAATGGCAATCAGACGACACGAACAGGGCCACAACTCTGAGAAACGTGATACGCGTGATGCATCACCCTCGATTGATCATCATGACACCATTGCGTCGGTCGAGGAACTGTCAAGGCAGACAACCGACTTTGGCCTAGGAAATGAAGAGACTGTCACAGAGCACTCTGATTCTCTCATTGGCCATACGTTTGGCGATGTCGTTATTGAGTCGCTTCTCGCATCAGGTGGTATGGGCCGTGTCTATCAAGGACGACAGCGATCACCTGACAGAAAAGTAGCAATCAAAGTCATACGTCCAGGTCATCGATCACCACGTGCATTCCAACGATTTCAGCGTGAGACTGAACTCTTAGGACGACTGAGCCATCCGGGGATCGCCCAAATTTATACTGCTGGTTCTATCACAAGGAATGGAGAAGATTCACCATACTTTGTGATGGAACTGATCCAAGATGCAATGCCATTGGTGAAGTCCGCAAATCACCGAAACTTGTCGAATCAAGAACGCCTGACTCTTTTTTCATCGATCTGTAAAGCTGTTGCATACGGCCACTTACACTCTGTTATTCATCGTGACCTCAAGCCAAGTAACATACTCGTTGATGCCGCAGGGCACCCGAAGGTCATTGACTTCGGTATTGCTCGAATAGAACAAGACAATGATGCAACTGAAACAGGTACATTTCTTGGGACACGCCAATACAGCAGCCCTGAACAATGTGCCGGAAAGAAAGTAGATGCCCGTAGTGATGTCTATTCACTCGGCGTTCTCCTCTATGAATTACTCACAGGGAAACTGCCCTATGAAGTAAAAAACACTTCTTTTCTTGAAACAGCCCGCATCATTCACGAGCAACAACCAAACAAGCTACGGATACCAGAAAAGAAATTACGTTCTGGCGTTGAATTAATTGCAGAAAAATGCCTTGAAAAAAATCCTGCGGATCGGTACTTAAATGCTGAAAAACTGAGTCTTGATATCGATGCACTTCTTTCTGGACAGCCACTTGCTGCAAAGCCACAAACCGTTCTTAAAAGAAGTCTCAATTACTTGAAAAGCCATTCGTCGCCTGCTGCAACAATTGGGACACTTCTACTGATTGCGATTGTGTTTTTCTTTTCAGATACGTTTTCTTCACCAGAAAAAAATATTTCTAAAACGACAGACAGGTCATTAGAGAATATCAAATCACTTGAGGTCGAATTTGCTGGAGTATCAAGCTACAGAACCACACCACTTCGCTGGCTTCATTTCGCATTCAACGAGCCAATACTCAGTCTCACTACCGCTGACTTTCATCTTACGCGTAATGGTAAAGACGTCCCTCTTGACGGTGTGACAGTCTCTGGCAATCGAAACAGCTGGGAGATAAGCGGAATGGAAGAACTTACTGCAAAGGAAGGAGACTACGTCTTAAGTTTGTGTGGGACTGAATCGACTCCCCGAAATATTGCAGGGCACAGCTTACGACAAACATACACCACAACGTGGACAATGCCGCCGTTCAAAGACGTGCGTCTTAATCTTCTTGATGATTCATGGAGACAATACCTTGTTTCAATAAGGGGTGCGGAGTGCTATACGGAGCAGTCCGCCGGCGGTTGTACATTCATTCGACCGACCGTAGTGAACAAGGAAGGTGTTACCGTTCTGAAATTTGATGCTCCATTTTCAATCCGGAACGCAACGATCAAAGCAACTATTAAAGTCTGGACGACTGGTGATCCGTCACCTTATGACCCGGGAGCAATTGCTTCTCTTGATATTTCACCCGATGGCGAAATATGGACAACCCTCGATACACGTGCAGCAAACCATGGTGGATTCGGCGGAAATTTTTTTGATATTTCTGAGTTCGTGGCCGACTCACAAACAGTGTGGGTACGGGCAAGGTTAACTGGAACTCGTGAATGGCCTGAAGATGGTCTCATCTTCAGTCAATTTTTAAGAAGTGACAAAGAAGCCTTACCAGAACCCTTCTATCTCACCATGACAGGCGGTAAGTCGCCACAGCAAGAGATTGCGGGGGTCCCTGTTCCTGATCAATAGTTGTCGTCACGTGGTGACGCACACTGCATCACATCTCGGTCTGATCGTGAAACACTCGGACAAGTTTCATAATCCGGCCAGAGCTATTCCAGTCTTGAACATACAGATTGCCACTGGCATCCCAGCATGAACCGTGTGTTCCACTAAATATCCCCTCCTTCCAATGCTCATGTGGAACCTTAAAGTTGCCACGAGTCTTGGGATCTGTATTCGACCCTAGCACCGCTATGATCGTGTTACTTTTATCGAGAATCACAATTCGTCCGTGGAGATCTGGCACTGCTACATAGTCACCCAGAATGGCTACGGACGTTGGCATACCAAGCCCAGTAATAACCTCTTCGATATATCTACCATCAAGATCGTAATGTACCAATCGACCCTTAGGCTTATGATTTCGGTCACAAATTAAGAGTCGTGGCGGATCGTATCGATCATCAAGAGTCATCCCATGTGCAGTATTAAATTCCTTTAAGCCGTTTCCTTTTGTTCCAAAGTGAGAGCGGTACTTGCCTTCTTTACTGAACCTAAAAATTCGATTGCTCGCATAACCATCCGCAAGATAAATATCGTGATCGGGCCCAACCGTAATTGCCGTTGGCGCCCATTTCTCTATCTCGAGTCCGCACTCTTGTTTACTAGGAATTCCGAAACGTAGTGTGATTGCACCTGTTGCAGCTTCAAACTTTATTCCTTCACCAGCCTTATTTCGTGCACCATATATGAAATCCTGCCCACCTTCGTTTCGCATTTTCATGTCGTGAATCGATGTATAGTCTTTTCCTACATACCGCGTCACGATCTTTCCATCTGGTGTGAAAACAAAAACTCCAAGATTGGAACTTGTGTAAATTTGCCCTTGACGGTCTACAACAACGTTTCCATGTGTCGGACCAATTTGTGAATGTCCCTCAGCATCCAGACCCCAGCCCGGAACGGTATCAAAAGTCATAACACCACAGCCCATGCGAACGGGATCAGCGGCGTATATTGGCCTTATGATAAATACCAACAAAAGAATACTTTGAGTACATACAGACAGTGCATATCGAAATGACATTTCTCTTACTTTCATTCAGAATCAACAGTTCAACTATTTCAATATTTCAGGAACTTCACTTCTCAGCACCGTTGCCGTCCAGAAATGCATAACGGTTTTATTTGTTTTCCTGAAACATAAAGTCGCGAACCTGCAAACTACCAGATGCGAATGAAATAGTTATCTGTGCCTTTTCTCTTTGCATTGCCGCGTGTTGAATTTCTGTTCGAAAATCTCCGATTGCTACCGACGCCATATCACCATGTATATCAACAGAGACCTGCGTCCATTTGTCATCCAAGGCACCAAGTGAAGGAAAATCCTTCGGTTGTAAGGAGTCTCCTTTATTGGTCTTTGATGATTTTTCAGCCCAGGCAATCATTCGTGATTTGCTTTTTTTCTGCCATGGACTCATTGCCTTTTCTGGATTGATGAATGAAATCCGGAAAACATGGCCATCACCGTTGAGAGTAAATACGACCCGTTGGCAGCCTGAAGGCTTCATCCCAAAAACTGTCTTGCCTTGTGAGCAATCGACTGCCCATTTTAATATCGGTCCATGGTTTGAGTATTTCTTGTACAGAACTGGATCAGAAACGACTGAGGCGACCCCATCTTGAAATGACCAGTCTCCGCGCTCAGCCTCCCTCGTTTCGAATTTTTTTGCTGCGAAGGGATCGATTAGATCATTACTAAAACCGGGTACAGCTGAAAACATTACAACTGCAATCCACACGATGCGATGACAAAACATTCCTTCACCCCTCTAAAGAACACTGACAGGTTATCGATACAATTTATTGTCTAGCAAAAAGATCTGACGTAATGACCGCTGCGACCAGATCTTGAAGCCTGTAACCATCATCCTCAGCCGACAACATTATTTTGTCTATAGCAAACCGATCTTCTAGTTCTATATGTCGTCCGAGAGCATGGGTCAGAAGATGTGTGACTAGCGTTCGTACAAAAAACTCTTCGTGACGTACCAATATTTTCTTGAGTTCTGCAAGATTTGAAAATGATTCACCGCTTGGCAAAACACCTGCTGTATCAACTTTTCTTTTACCACGCATGTCGTATGCACTTCGTGTTCGTCCAATCGGATCAAAACACTCCATGGCAAAACCGAGTGGATCAATCTTGCGATGACACTCATTACATGCTGCCGAGGAACGATGCTTCTCAAGTTGTGCCTTGACAGTTTTTGCACCACGAATATCTGGGTCTATGGCAGGAACGTCATCCGGTGGCGGAGGAGTGGGTGTTCCAAGAATCCGCTCTAAAACCCAAACACCACGAATCACGGGTGATGTCTCGATTCCATTTGCTGATACCGTAAGAACACTTGCCTGACCGAGTAATCCGCCACGATTCTTATCTGTAAATTGCACACGTTGAAATTCAGCTGCTTCACTGAAAGGTGTCTGAGTCTCGACACCATACAGTTTTGCAAGATCGCGATTGAGAAAACTGTAGTTTGCACTAAGCAGGTCCCGTGCCGGAAGATTATTATCCAGTACATGACGAAAAAATAATTGTGTTTCCTGCTTCATCTCTGGCTGGAGATTTGATGCATAGTATTCTGGAAATGTTTCAAAGTCAGGTGGCATGCTGCCAAGCTCACGAAGATTGAGCCAGCTCTCTAGAAAGTCATACACAAAATTATAAGAAGCTTCCCTCCCAAGAAGCCGTACTACTTCAGCTCGTAATGCATGATGAGAATTCAGTCTCCCTTGATCAGCTGCTTGTCGAAGTTCTACATCAGGCAAGGATGACGTAAGAAAGTAGGAGATCCGCTCTGCTAAAGCATGCTGAGAAATTCTCTTCTCTCTTGTTTTGTCCTCTGTTTCCGGTTCTCCCGGATTGAAATAGAGGAACTTGGGTGAACAGAGAATTGCTTTCAGTGTGTCCTTATATGCTTGAAAAGGAGTCTGTCCGGCCTGACTTTGGGACTGAAACAGCGCATGGAATTCTTTCAGTTCGTCTGCAGAGACCGGCCTTCGGAATGCGCGTGTCGCAAATGAATCGATACGATGAAGAAGTTCCTCTTTGCGAAAGGTCGGACCACCCACAAGCCGCTTATAATTTTTAATCTGAGGAGAGTTTTTTAGTGGGCCGAAAATTTCTACTTGCTGAATTCGGATTTGAGGCATGAATCCATCACGAAGGACTGCGTTTCTTTGCTGCACAATTCCCTTGTTATCCCGCAGCGATTCAGGGAATGTGTCCTTATGAAGTTGGTAAATGCGAGAATAAGCACCACGAATGTCATGCTGTCCATTTTCAAATGTGAAGCGAGGACTATAGCCCTTATCAAGCGGAATAACACACTCATACCACTGTTCTATATCATCGGTAATAACGTGCTCTGCCAATTTTGGCTGGAGTGGTTGAGCTTTGTAGAGTGCACCGACACGTGAACTGCCCGGCCGAATGCCCATCCGAAAAGGCTCAGATGTATCTATCTTTACAGCCTTCTTGCTGTAGAGCGTTTTGCGGTGAAGAGCGCTTGCGAGCACACGTACCTTGTACAGCCCATCAACTGGAACACCTTGCGGAAATGAATTCAGTGATCCGTATGCCCCCTCAGTCTTGTCGTTGAATGGATGCTCGTAGAGAACCATATATTTTTGATCAAATGCTTTTCGATGCGCTCCATTTAATTCTGACTGCTGATCAAACTTCGAATCAAAATTCCACGTCTTCGGACCTGGATATGGCCCTGAAAGAAATGCCTTCTCAACAGAAGCATCTGCAGCCTCAAGGTACTGCTCCAAAAGAAATCCTGAGGTCACAAGCTGGTCACCAATATTGTCAAAACCATGGGATAGCGATTCGTGTGGAAACGCTTTGGTTGGATCAAATGTATTCAGGCTGACCCCGAGTAAGTCGCTCACAGTATTCCGGTACTCACGTTGGCTCAGCCTTCGTAGAACCGTCCTGCCCCCTGTACTTGTTGTCTGTCGGTGCATGGACTGGAGACGAGTTGTGAGTGCCCGAATCACTCTCACCCGTGATTCATCTGTTGGCTGCTCCGCTTCCTCTGGCGGCATGGCACCAAGTGTGATTTGATCAATAATTTCTTGTACCCGCAACTGTGTTTCAACGTCAGTCTGGGACAGGCTGAGATTTTCAAGGTCGCGATCACCACTTTGATCGATGTTGTTGTGACACGTAATGCAGTAGTGTTCAAGAAAACCATCTATCTTGTTGGCTTGATCAGCATCAGCACAATTCCGCATCAGAAGAAGCACGATGAGCGCAACGCAGATTCCCAGAGGAGACTTTTTACCGCATGAGAATCTCATCACACCAGACCCCGTAAGGTTCCGGTACTCTTTGCAAAAGATTCTGCCTCAACTCCAAACTCTTGGAGCATCGACACGAAAAGATTTGCTAATGGCGGTCGATGTGGATGACTCGTATCAAATGCAAGAAGCTTTCGATGCGCAAAACTTCCTCCTGCTAAAACAATTGGAAGGTTTCGATTGGTATGTGAATTTGCGTCCCCCATACCACTTCCAAAAAGGACTGTCGTGGTATCAAGCAACGGGCCTGTATCGTCAAGGGTCACCGCAAGCTTTTTGACAAATCGAACGAACTGCTCGATCTGATAGGTCTCCAAAGTAATCAGAGCGTCAATTCGTTCCTGAAGCTGACCATGATGGGAAAGGCTATGGTACCCCCCTCGAATCCCAAGATCTGCAGGGTTGAAATCACCACCTATTTCCAGTGTTGCAACTTTTGTTGCGTTTGTCTGTAACGCCATAACAATTAAGTCGTACAGCAATGGAAGATCTTCAACCATGTTCCGGTTCTGTGGCTGCTTGATCATTGCTTCTGGTTTTGGAACATCAATCCAGCGCCGTCTACGAGCGATTCCTTTTTCAACATCACGGACAGATGTAAAGTACTCATCAAGTTTGTTCTTGTCCCGCTGATTGAGAGACCGCTGTAAATCATGCGCCTGTTCTTGAACAACATCTAAGATGGAGTTTTGGAGGGCAAAGCGATCTGCTGCAGAATCCTTATCTTGCTCTGTCGCGTCAACAAAAAGCTTTTTGAATAACTGCTCTGGACCGGGAATCGGTGGCACTCGCGTACCTGTCCGTGTCCAAGAAAGCTGACAGCCCCCGTGAATACCTTCAAGGCTCCCAATCGTCAGGGAGGGAAACCGTGTTTGCCCAACAACATGCTCCGCTGCAAACTGATCAATCGTGACGTTGCCATGGATCATGGAGCTCGCTTCATTCTGCTTCACACCAGATAGAAAAGAGTGGATTCCAAAGTGCCCTCCCTTTGTGTCATGATCAAGCCCCTGAATGAGGGTACTCTGTTCTCGTATTTCATTGAGTGGTTGCGTTGTTGTGCCGTACTCAAAGCCTTCAAGCGATGTA
>Ga0114934_10000970_pt1 | contig 18623 bp, 27 predicted proteins | sample 4SBtaG_2_FD_99695 | JGI IMG/M metagenome (GOLD analysis project Ga0114934, IMG submission 99695) | Deep subsurface microbial communities from Kolumbo volcano to uncover new lineages of life (NeLLi) - 4SBTROV10_white metaG | ecosystem: Environmental > Aquatic > Marine > Volcanic ...
TAAGTTTGCCGGCCTGTAACCTGGCCTTAGTCACCGCACGTTGATAATTATTAAGCTCAGTATTGATTTTTCGTTCTGCGAAGTTGATGATCGAATTTCTCTGTTTCTTGGAAAATGGGGCCCCGGAATTGACTTTGTTAATCCAGGCGACCATTTGATCTCCAAGGGATCCCGTGTTTCGGATCGTCAACTGTTCCCCTTCCCTCACGACGGAGGTCGGGTCAAGCATCTTGGCGATGTAAAAGATTAAGGCTAGGTCATCAAAGGACTCACCGGCCCCGACCGCCGTGGCGATGCTATCAAACTGGACGACCATGCTATCGATCCGCTGGTTCGGCTTTTTTAAAGTCTCATTGACTAGGTCTATTTTCTGTTTTTGGGTTAAGGCCCCTTCAACTTTGACGGGGATCCGCCCAAAATCGGATTCCATAACCCCAGATTTTTTATTGAAATAACCTGTCTGTTCATAAAGTTCCCCGTCCTTGCCTTTTACAATTTTTGTCCTGAATTCTAAATTTTCAGGATCTCCTTTGGCGACGGGTTTTCGGACGACGGAGGCATCACCGTCTTTGACTTTAAGAACGTCCCCTTCTCCCATGTTACTGGAAAAAGACTGGAACTGGTCTGGGAGGCTACTTTTTGTGTAGTAATTAAACTGGGACTCATCCTTTGCCTCTTTTGCTTTCTTTGCCTCAATTATCTGGGTCGTCCCGTCAGGCGATATTTGAAGTATGTCATCGTCTCCCATCACCTGAACAAAATCAGTATAATCTCTAGACCGTGCGACCTCACTTTTTGTGAGTGTAAAAGGCAAAGATTTTTCTTCAGGCATCTCGGTGATTTGCTTACCGAGGCTATTGTAAAAAGTCGTTTGTCCCGTCTCAGGGTTTATGATCTTACTGGCTATATCTGTACCCTGGAATCTTTGCTTTTCCTCGTCATTAAGTGGCTGGACTTGACCTGGTGTCGTTTTAGCTTCTGGGGCCCTCAGTATGGAAGGAAGTTTCCCTGGCTCAATCTCGAGGATGTCATTTAGGCCCATGGTCCGGGCATAGTCTGTATAGTCATTAGACCGTGTAGCCTCCTCTCTTGTAAGTGTAAAAGGCGAAGATTTCTCTTCGGGCATCTCGGTTATTTGTTTACCCAGACTATTGTAAAAAGTCGTTTGTCCCGTCTCAGGGTCTATAATCTTGCTGGCTATATCCATACCCTGGAATTTTTGCTTTTCCTCGTCACTGAGAGACTGGACTCGCCCTGGTGTGGTCTTAGCCTCCGGGCCCCGGAGTATGGAAGGAAGTTTGCCGGGCTCGATCTGTAGGATGTCGTTCGGGGCCATCTGGTTTGAATATATGGACAGACTAGGGGACCTCATCGCATCACCTCGGCTCATTGAGATCGGGCTGGATTCAACTTTTTCTCCCGGGAGTGCCTTTATCTCTTCCCCAAGATAACCGTCTCCCCTACGTCGGAATTGACGTTTTGAATTTGGATCAGTGTAAATAAGTTGTTCGCCGGTCAGTTCAGGCCGTGGATCCTTCTGGGCCTTGACCATCGCATTGTTCAAGTTGCCGACGACGGCGGAAGGTTTGACGGAGGCCAGCATCTCGGCACTCCTAAGAAGGGCCTCATCGACTCCCATGGCTCGGGCCTGGGCGATCAGACCCGGAATCTTTTCTTCCAGTTCCCCTTTCAACGCCCGTTCCTCTCGGAGGGCGTCCATCTTCTCCTCCATGGTCAGGGCCTGGTTAAAGGTCTGGAGGCCTTGCTGGAGTCCCTTGCCGAGGGCCTGGGTCCCGCCACCAGGGAACCTGGACGGGGCGTTATTCGCTAGGATCCCAGCCCCTAAACCGAGGAGGCCTTGATAGAATGCTCGTTGTCTCGGGTCCATCTCTGCCATGGTGTTACCTTTTTGGGGCTGGGGCCGAATTAAAAAATCCTCCGGATCCGAGACCGCCCACTACACCGGCCCCCAACCCGAGGAGGTCGGCGAGGTCATCTTTGTACGTTGTCTGGTTTGTGGTCCCGGTTGAAGTACTGCCGTGAGGGGACTGGAGTAATCCCTGGAGTGAACCCAGCCTCATCATCGGGTCATTCTGTTCCCGCATAAACTCGGAGTGGTCAAAGTCCAGTTGTTGTTGGTTCTGGCCTTGTTGTTGGTTTCCGATCCCCATCAGGTCCCGGGTGTCGCCTCTTCGGGCGTTCCGGTATCGGTCCATGATCTGGGAAACATTCCCGGCCCCTGAAAGGTTCCGGTCGGCGGTCGAAAGGTCGAGCCCGGCTTGCTTGAATCCGTACTGGTCCCCTCGGCCTATATCCCTTTCCATCATGCCCTGGGCCTGGCCGAATCCCTGGTTCAGGAGGTTCGCCTGAAGGGCCCCGATATTCTGAGCCCCTAACGCCCTGGCGGTCCCCCGTTCAAGGGCCTCTGCCTCGTTCATCCCCCCTGGGGAGGTCTGGACGGCGTTTGCACTGATCTGGTTCAGGTTCCTCTGGAGTTCATCCTGTGCCCCCTGGACGGCGGGGTTGATGACGTTTTGGGTGTACGGATTCATGTACTGGCTGGGGTCCCCCATGTTGAGGAATGACTTGTATTTAAGTTGGGGTGAGGTCATGCTGGCGACCTTCTGGGAGGCGTCTATGGCCCCCTGGTAGGACCCGGATCCAAAACCCTGGCCTGTCCGGACGTCTGCCATGGCCTGGTTCTGGTCCATGTTGAAATTTGCGAACCTCTGGAGTGGGTTCCCCGATTGATCGGTGTAACCCTGGAAACTCTTGTCCAGGATATTATCCCGCCCGTAGTCAAACAGATCGTTCCGGAAATTTTTCATATCCGGATCGATGGTCTGATTCTGGGTCTGGGTTGTCGGGTTGCTCATCTCTCTTTCAAATAATCCAAACATAATTCCTTTAGGCGTCTGGGTTGCCCGAGGTCACGGGGATCCCGTCAATAGTTGATATCTCGGTTGTGGATAGTGACCCGGCGTCAGAAACGTCGAGTCGGAAATACTTAGGCGTCGCCCCGGTTGACTTCAAGATGAGGGTCCCGGGTTCCATAACGTTGTCACGGTCGGATCGGACGTTGACCCTCGTCCCCTCGTTGACCGTAGACGCCAACGTGAAAAAATACTCCTGGTCATAGGCGGAAGGGGGGTTCGGTAAATCACTCATCTTGTCCCTCCTGGGGATCCTTCTACTCTGGTTTCGCCGACCCGCCAGTCAGTGTCAAAGGGCCCTTCCACCCGAAACTGGATCTGACGTCCATTAAAGCGGGTATCGACAAACCCATCATTATCTAAGGCGAACGGCCCCCTCATCGAGGCGGTTGTGTCTGGGTTGTCGGCGGTCTGAAATTTAAGCCTGACCGCATTGTCTCCGGCCTCCGTGTCGGTGACGATCTGACGGACCTTCATCCGGTTCTGTCCGTTCCCGATCTCGATGGCCCCGGTCTCGGCGTACACGGGGTGAAGCTCATCGGCGATCCCGGAATAATCTGAGACCTTGACCGACTTCACTAGGGGACGGTTTGACGTGCCCAGGGCCTCATCAGTTGAGGGCGGTGTCACGCCTACAGACCTACTTAACCCGATGACCGGGTCGAGGCCTAGCTCATGCTTGTAGAGATACCCGTCGGTTCCGGACGCCACCGGTGAGTCCATGGTCCCGGAGGCTTGCCAGGCGGATCTCTTTAGATCGCCCGTCACCCAATGATTTTCCCGGTAAGAGTAGACAAGATATCTTGTCGGGGTTTCGTCTCCTGACGTCGGATAAAACCACCATAGTTCGCCAAAATCGGGGTTGTCACCGCCGTAGATCAGGCCCGCAATATCGAGGTTGATATCACTGAACACATAGTCGGCGACGTCGCACTGTAATTCTTTAATGTAACCGCCCGAGTAGGACCACATCCGGCCCCTGGAGATCCACCCCAGGAAGTCCCCGGATCCGGCTATCGAGTTGGGCCCCGCCGGGCCGATGCCCTCAGCGATCCGCACGGCCGAGTAGACATAAGGAGGCCCAATATAATCGAGCCGGAAGACGTCCGTCGTTGTGAATATCAGGACCCCGTATCTCGTCTTTCTGGCCCCCACGATCTCGCCGGTCGTCTGGAGTTCAATCGCCCGTGCCGTGTTCGTTGTCGAAGGCGTCCAGTCAGCGGAAGAAAACCCGCCGTCCTGGGTCGCAAATCTTATTTTCCGGACGTTACCCGCCGGGGCCAAGACCATGAGGTGTCGTTCGGGCGTCACCAGGACCCCCTTTAAACCTGAAAGCTGAGACCCGGAATCGGTTACCTGGACGGCGACCGCACTGAGCCCGTTGGCCTGTTCCCATCGGTACAGTTTCCCGTCACCGGTGTGGACTCCGACCAGGTCGTCCCCCTTATTATCCAGGGACCAGACTGGGGCGAATATATCATCAGGGTTCGGGAATCTCGGGGTCCCGTAGTAGTCGTCCCCGTAATTCAAAGCCCCGTAACCTAGACCGGATATCTGGAAATCGGGCTGGCCGAGGGTCAGCGTCACATCGGTGGCCGTTGCCGTCGCACTGGCGGAAAGGGTAAAACTTGTCGAGTTCGGCACGGTGTCTACGGTGGCCCCCTCAGGGACTCCAGAACCTGAAACCGCCATGCCTGGCTTAATGTTTGTGCTTGAGTCCACTGTCACCGTCACCGACCCGCTTGTGGTATCGCAAGTGCTATCCGTGGACAGGATCCCCGTGGGGGTGACGTTATAAATTTCCGGGAGTGTGTCGGCGTCGTTATCCTCGACCCCCTCAAATATCCTGAGAGAGTTGACTGAGCCGACCCCCAGGTAACGGATCCCCTCTTCAGACCTCCAGGAGTGGAGGCCCCTGATCGGATCCGGGGTCGCCCCGTCTGGTTTAAGGACCCTGGTATTGGATAGCCGGGTCCATCCCCCTATAGGCCTGAGACGGCCCTCAGAAAACCGGACCAGGTTCCCTGAACGCCACCGGCCTTTTGTCTCATAGGCGGTCCCGTTCCGGTAAAACCCCGGCGGTATCTTGAGAGGGATCAGGGCCATTAATTCAGCCCTGGGAGGTAGGCGGTTTCCCCGTCTTGTTTGACAGCCCGGAGGATCTGTTTCCGGTTATCCCGCTTGCATCGTTTATTTGAAATATGGATCCAGCCAGCGAATAAATCTGTTCCCTCGGGATCCTCGAACTCTAAAATTAATTGGTCCCAGGAAAGTGTGGTGGATACGATCCACTCGGCGACCGCCCGGTTCCCTGGGCTCTTGAAACACTCAAAATCAAACGCCTCGCCGAAACAATGTTGGCTCTTAGATGAACTTTTCAGGGCCTCCGACAAGTCAGGATGTCGGAAACCGGACGAAATGGAGACCGGGCCGAACTTGTTGCGGATTGGTTCCATGACCGTCTGGGCCAGGGACACCAGGTTCGGGATCGCCTCCGGCACGTTTGAGGCCTTGTTCTCGATCCCCATCCTCAACGCCGTCTGACTCTTCTCTGCTTCCCTGAGTGTCACATGGTCGGATAGGAACATTCATTACCCCAGAAATTCTTTGACGGATTTGAACGAGTTTTCGGGCATCGCCTCAACGACCAGGTCCATCGCCTTTTTCTGAGAGTCGTTCATGTTTTCTTCAATGAACTCCTCGACCTCCTCCTTCACGACGGAACAGGCGGGGTCCAGGATGAACTTTTGTGCTAAAGATAACAGTATTGATTCAAGGCCCATATTAGTTTTCTGGATCTGGTTTGGGTTGTTGTTTTGGCGAATTCCCGCCGTCAGTGGCATGATCTTCGAGGTCATTGCCGGATTCAAAAAAATACTTGCTGACCGCACTTGCAGTCAAAATTAAGGGTCCTACGATTATGAGCAAAATCCTCTCCGTAGTTTCCGGTACAGAATCTGTCAACGTCAGTAAATAGAAGATGATCCCGCTTAAAACGCCTATGTTCGCCATAGCTATAACCGCCCGGATCCAAAACCTAACAACCTGGATTTTCTCGTTAACACTTGGGACGTGTTTTGGCGGTTTAGGTGGATCGCTTATTTTTTCAACGGTAGTTGTAGTCTCTTTAGCCATCGTCTTCCTCAACTATATTGTCATCACAACTACAAGGGTAACTGTGGCATTCTGGACAAAATGGAATACCTTCGTACATTATTTACTCATTAAAGCTGATGCCATTCCTTGAATTGTATCTGCAAGTCTTTCATTTGACTTAGTCACATCTTTATTTGAGATAGTTAAATTGCTGATAGCTTCAGCAAAATGTTCATTCCTGGCATTCTGTTCTTTTATTACATCTATAAGCCTTGAATCACCTTCCGAATCTTTATTTTCCCACCTTACTATCTCATCTCTATGAGCCTGTTGAGTCTTCATGATATAGTAGAAACAGAATCCAATAATAACTGCTGGTAGTCCTATTCTTTCTACTAACAGCATTACTTGATCTACTTCCATGATTCTTTCGAGAGACTACCTTTTATTCTGGCTATTCTTTTAAAAACTTTGCGTAGTTTGCTTTAACTTCATCAGTCATAACTGCTTCAAACTGAGATTTAACTACTGAATCAAATATTGCACTAACAGTATCGTCTGGGGTAAGGCAATAACGATTAAAGTTTTGTGAGATCACCTTATCATCTTCAAGCACTTGAACCGCTTCACGAACTTGAAGTACATAGTGATTTTGTATTCGTACAGACTCGATTTTATCTGTGATTGTACGTTTTGACAGAGTCATGTTTAGGATGTGAAATAGGTTATTGAAAAAATACCCCAACCTCCAGAAGTCGCCCCAGAAGAAACTGATGACGCTGGGAAAATCATTCTTAAGTTGGTTGCATTCGACGAAGTATAATCACTCACATCTCCTAGAATGTTGGTGTTCCCGTCATAACCATCAACTGCCCCTGCAGGTGGATGAGTACTTGACATCATTGAAAACGGAATGGTGAACGCAAACTGAGTAGTCGTAGAACCAGAAGAAAAAGTTAAACTAAATCTACCTATTAGAGTTACGCTACGACCAATTTTTGTATAGGTTGCTTCAGATAAACTGACGGAACTACAATTTGTTTCTCCCGATGTTGTTGTGGTCCAAGTCCCTTCTTCATAATCGTCAAGCAAAGCACTTGAACTTCCACTACCAGAACCAGAAGCATTACTAAAATCAATCCCCTTTCCTGCTGTGCCGATTATGGCGTTACCAGAAATAGTAACATTACCAGTAGAATCAGCTATTACTAATCCAGCCGTACCATCGTTGGCTTTTAGATTTGTTACTTGTAGATCGCTAGGCATGATTTATTCTGGTTTAGGATATTTCTTTTTTATATCTGCTCTTTTCTTATCAATTTCTGCTTTGTCATCTGCATCATAAAGAGCAACAACTAATTCTTGAATACTTGGGTATTCTGTTAAGCGGTCACGTTGGAACTTATTAGCATCGTAATCAGATTTTACCTTCGTTAACGCATTATCAAATTCAACTTTTGTTGGTTTAGAAAAATCTTTACTATGCCACTTTAAACTCTCATACGTATCACCGACAATAAATTCTGATTTTGGGTGTATTGACTGCAAGGCTTTTATTATAAAATCTGCTTCTGTCATTGTGCTATTTCCTTTAATGTGCATTGAAACGCCTGATACGTTGAGTAAGTCATGACCTTAATACCACAGTTCGTATAAGCTTTGTATCCCAACGTATAAGTATTTGAACCAGTTGCAGGGGATTCATCAATAAAATGTAAATTAATCGGGATTCGACATTCCTTCGCAGACGTACCTGAACCGTACCAATAAAAACCAGTAACATGTGCTTTTAATGTTTCAACGTCTTCTTTGTAAATGCCAAAACCACCACCCACTTCAGTTCCAGTACCATTATAAAAATATCCTATAAACGACATAGTAATATCTACATAACTATTTGCCTCAACATTATTGATAGTAGCACCATACGGATAAGAAACACTACCGGTTGTAACAGAAACTTTTGCGAAAGTTGAGCTTGTACTAGTATCACTATTATTCGTATCGTAAAAATTTGATACTGTTTGAATTACATGCCCTGCTGGAAAAACAAGATCAGAGTTTAAAGTAACCGCACTTGATGACAAAGTAGCTAGTGTTTTAGTCCCAGATTTATCTTTAATTAAATCCGCTTTTATTTCAGAACTCATGATGCTTATTCTGGTTTAGGATATTTCTCTTTTACTAGTTTCCGCTTTACTTGTAGTGCTGTTAAATCATCATCCAAAATTGCGTGAATACATTCCTGTAAATCTGGGTATTCTTGTAGTCGATCACGTTGGTACTGCTTGGCATTATAGTCTGCTTGGAGTTCAATTAGCTTAGTTTCGATTGCTTCTTCTGTTGGAGGAGTTTGCCCATCATAAAAAACTAGGCTGGAAACTGGGCCATTCGCAGGGCCACTTATGCCTCCTCCTACAAGATTTTGAACCGCTTGAAATTTAGTTATAATCATGTAAGTACATCTCCTTTAAATTCATAATAATATATATAAATTGGATAATCAGAATCGGAACCAATTGTTAAAGTTGTATTAGTGCTTAACACTTTGAAAGTGCAACCAATATGATGAGTAGTTGCAGTAGATTCAAATGCCACTTGTTGATTAAAACTGATAAAACTATAAGAGCTACTTGATGATGGACTAACCAGTCTTCTTCCAAAAAGATATTTACCAACAGCAGTTCCTAGACTACTATCAGCAGTTCTGGAAACACCGCTTGTATTATGGTATAATCTAATTTGTCCGTCACGATTATCATCTGAGCCACTACTTATATTACAACTACCATACAAACTAACCCCAAACATAATAGTATTACCTGTCCCTACAGTAATCTCGTAATAGTCTGTAAGTGCAGTTTCGGTTTCTGTTGAAATACTTTGATCAGTAAGAGTATTAATTATTTTAACTCCACTACCAATTAGCATCCCAGTAGGAAAAACAACATCAGAGTTTAAAGTAACCGCACTAGAGGATAATGTGGCAAGTGTCTTAGTGTTACTTTTATCTTTTATACTATCTACATATAGTCCTGTCATACGATCACCAAGGTTCCATTTACAGTAAGACTGCCATTTGTACCTATAGTTACTGGTCCTGCCATGGTCGCCCCGTAGTTCTCCGGGATCGTCACTGAGTGATCGATCTGGGCGTCATGCATCGCCACCCCGTCCTTCACGATAAACAACTTGTCGTCCACGGTATTGATGTTCTGGTTGACGTAATGCCCCCAGGAATCGGAGTCCCCGAGGATTGGTTTCCGGAGAGACACGTTCGACGTCGCTATATACTCCGCCGAGGTAGTTGTCACGGCCCCGCCGTAACCCGAGTGCCCGGAACAATAATAGTACAAGGTCGCCGGAGTCGAGGACGTCACGCTTATTTCCGTGTAGGCCCCGGTGGACCCAGGCGTCCCGGCCGTAGTCACGCCGGTCGTGTACTCAGACCCTGAGTTGTGGGTCCCGTCCGAGGTCGTGGAAAACCTCAGAGGATGAGTCGCATTAGACGAATCGGACTGGCTGAACCGGTACGTTATGTCGTGGCCTAGTTCCAAAGCCGGGACCGAGTACCCGTCAATCTCGTACTTTGAGCTAACCACTTTTACTTCAAAAATGTATGTTGCCATCAGCTAACCTGGGGAACTTTTGCAAGGATTATAAAATTAACGACGAAGAAGGGGTTGACGATATTATGAGGTTGGCCCCCGCCTGTTTCCGCATTGGTGACGCCTACCGTCGCCGTGTGGTTGTGTGCTAGGTTTGGGAGTGTCCCGGAGACGGTGTGGGTGTGGCCGTTATCAACGATAGTAGCGTTCCCAGTCGCCGTGGTTCTTGAGTGGGTTTCCTCGGCGGGTTTATCGCCAATTACTCCACCAATTCCACCCAATGAAGTAGGTAAACTCACCCCCTCCTCAGTAAACGTGTGGTCATGCCCTGAGTCCGTGATCCCGGTAGTTGAACTTGCCGTGGCCCCGGAAAAGGCTGACGTGTTATCTTCGTCCGTGTTTCCGAGTGTGCCGTCCCGTGGATCCACGCTATTGACAGACGCCGTTACGGACGGGACGTGAGTGTGTGACGGGATCTCAGTTTGGGTCAGTGTGTGAGTCTCAAAGCCTCCAGAGGCCCCAGCATTTCGGGAAGTATTCGCAAAGGTAGAACGCCCGTTGACCGTCGTGTTATTGACATACCCTAACGGGGAACGCCCTCTCAAATCCGGGAGTCGAAAATTTCCTGAACCAGCATTGCTTGAGGGGTCCAGGACCGATTGAAGGGGTGACAGTATGGTGTAGAGGTCCGGGTACGTCGTCTGAGAGACTCCAGAACCATCGCAGATCAACCAGATCCCGGTGTGGGTCGTGGTCGGGGCTGATGAACTGGGCCACATATGGATCATGCCAATCGGGCTGACATCGGCAACGAAATCATCTAACACCTGGAGGGCGGAATTATTCAATCCTCCCCATGAATTTCTTGATCCGCCGACGGTCGGGAGTGTGATATTTAGTGCGTTTGTAGGCATTTAAATAATCTCTATTTGTGTCCAGGTTGTCGTCACATCGTCGATACCGTCCCAGGCCAGTAATGACTGGGCTGAACCAGAGGCCGTGGACGTCATGCTCATAATCGACCCTTGACGGATCCGTATTGGCCGTCCTGCTAAAACCGAAACGCCCACTGAAATCTGGGCGTTGACCCCTGACTCGGCAAAACCGAATTCGTCAAAATTCCCTATACCGACAAGGCTGGCGACCGAGTTGATGGTCGTAAACCCTGGCCGGATCCTGGTCGGCTGGGCCGTTACCGAGGAAGTCGCTACAATTTCGGCGGTATCCTGACCGCCTATACCCCAGAGGCCCTCGCCGAAATTCCCTAACCCCCAGGACATTAGCTCAGACTGACCTTAAGGTTCCCGCTGGCGATCTTGAAGACGTCGCCCTGGTTGATAATTTTAGACGTCACTGATCCGCCCGAGTCTGTCAACTGGACATAGGCCAGGAAGTTCCCGGCGGAACTGGCGTCAAATAGCCCGATATAGGTCACGGTCCCCCAGTTCGATCCGGCCTCATCAAAGAGGACGTCCGCCGAGGAGACAATCTGTTTGGTGGCCCCCTGAGTGGCGGGGGCGTTGAATGTCACGGCCTTCCTCACATAGCCAGTCCCGGAAATCTCTGAGACGGACGTTGACTCGTCCGGCTCGGCCGTCAGGAGTCCCACATAAATAGACGACGGGCTGGCGTAGGTGTCCGGGTTATTCCGGAAAAGGAAATTCAAAAGATTCGTTTCAGTGAGGTCGGTAAAACTCATGTCAACCTATTCGGGTGATTGCAGTTTGGGGCGTCCGCCCAGAAAATTTGGTGTCCGTATCATGCTGGATGATTTGCTGAACGGCCTGTTCAAAATAAGTATTAAACGTCGTCGTCACACTCTGATCGCCTAAGTAAGGTCCGGCCTGTTTCAAGCATCCGTAAAGGTAGGCGTCCGGGTGATACTCGATCAGCCAGTTGGTCGTCTGGCCGACCTGGGAAGTGATCGCCGGGATGGTCCGGTAATATGCGATCTCCAGGGTCGATTCGGCGTCCGGCGTCGGATAAAATTCGATTTGCTGGCCCAGGTGTGAATAGAACGCTGGCGTACCCGAGGCGTTACTCGAGGCCCTCTTGTCGTCCATCACGTCCGGCGTGATCTGGGTTAAAGTCGCTGGCGGATCCGTGTTCAGTTGTATATTTCTCAACGCCACCATGGTCGATGGAGGTTTTATATATTGAGAGTTTAAGACCGCCGTTGCTCTTGAGATCATCCTCCGGTCCCGTAACCTCCGGGAAAGCTCGGTCTCGACGATCCCCATCCAGGTCGGGACGACGCTGGAAAGGTCGTCACGGTTCAGGTAGTCCTGGACGTTATCGACCAAAGATTGATAATCGGTGATCTTCGCCAATTAGAGTGTCCCCTCCCAGACTCGAAAAGGTTTATTCTCGAAATCGTTCAGTTTTTTCCGGAAGTATTTTTTCCATTCCGGGTGGCTCAATTTGTTATGGCGGGCGTACCGTCGCCATTTATGGTATAGGACCTGGGGGATCTCTGCGACCTTCCTCCAGGAGTTTAGGTTTCCTCGTTTATCGAAGGACGGCAATTGGGCCTCCTTCATGGTTTTAACGGTCTCGATGACCGGTTGAACGTCCTGCTTCCTACGGTAGATGATGGCCCGCCCGTTGTCGGACGGGTCCGTCACTACTTCGGACAGGACTCCCCCGGTGTGGGAGAGTATTGTCCTTCTAGCCATTATGCGTCAGTGCAGTCGGCGATGATGGCGTGTGTGGCTTCGTTGTCCACTTGAACCCCTGCCTCAACATAGACCGCCTCGGTGACTCCGTCCCCGATTGCCCCCATGGGCTTTCTCTCGAAGTTCCGGAGATAAGCAACCTTGGCATACTCAGGGTTGATCAGGAAGACGTCACGTTCCCGGTTGAAGTTATCCGGCATCACCTCGAGGTCTCCAAAATCGGAGGCGACGACGGTGATGGAGGCACCAACCTGGTTGGCGTCAATCATCCTTCTCATGTTGGTCGAGGACTCATCGAAGGCCCCGATCTTGGCCTTGTTGAAAGGCCCGCATAAGAGGATTGAAGGTTTTTGGGATGAACTCCCGAAAACTTGTTGCATGGCCGAGTTGATCATGGCCTTGGTCAACGCCCTCTTCGTGCCATCGGTGATGGTATCAGAACCGTCTCCAGTGGCGACGGCGGGGGATCCGGCGGAACCCAGAACCTTGTTCGAGGTCAGCCAGGATGAGAAACCGGCGGTCGTCCGGACCGTGGTCGCATTCCCGGTGTTCTTTGCCGTCTTGGCAAAAAAGACTGTCTCTAAATCAGTCTTGAGTGCCCGTACCACTAACTGCATTTGATGAGCCATGGCATCGGCATAGCCCGCCGTTTCTGAAGCCATGGTAGTCCCCGTGATTGTGGCGTTTCTTGTGAGGATGAGACACTGATTCGCCCGACGGGTTGTGCCGGTTGAGGCCTGTCTGGTAATGGCGTCACCTTCAAGGGCCCCGGTTCCGGATGCACTTGGGAGGGACTGGACCAACCAGTCAAAATTGGGCTGGGTCACCTCACGGGTCCCAACGGCCTGGATTCCGGGCGTTGCTTCCGGCGAGATTTCGTAAATGATATCAGCTAAATCCTCACGGATCTCGTTGTTGGCCCCGGTCGTCGCATAAGTATCATATGCGTTCGTAATTTTAGTCATTATGCACTCCTTTTGAGTATTTCAGAGATCGCCCTGGTGGCGTCGTCTGGTTTTCCTGTTTTTGCTAGTTGCATCTTTGCCCGTCGGTACTGGGAGACTCGTCTCTGGGGTTGTTGTCCGCCAGGTCGAAGTGTCGCCACCCCTTCCGGCCCTCGTTGCAATTTTGTTTTTCCTTTTTGCGTCATGGAGTCAAAGAGGAGACTTTTCCTCATGAGGGCGATGGCCCTGGCATCTCCTATGGAATCCATCTCCTCGGCTGAATAGCCCAGGCTGGCCCCGTACTCTCGGATGGCTTGTTTTTCTGTGGTTGCGACGGTTTCGTCACGCCACTCGGGTATGAGGTTTGTCAGTTTCTCGGATTCCCTCTGGAGGTACTCCTGACGTTGAAGATTGGCGTCTCGCATCCGTTCCCCATCAACTCGATGGAGTTCCGCCTGGGCCTGTGATCTTTGGGCCAGGAGGTCCCGGTAGTCGTCCTTTGCCTTCATATAGGCAAGGGGATCGGTCTCGAACAGTTCCTCAGACGGAGGCTGGGGTTCAGGCTGGGACAGGTATTGGTGAAGTCCGGCCTGATACTGTTCTCGTTCGTCGGCGACTTTGGTCCTTTCGGCCTCCATCTCCTTCCGTTGCTCTGCGAGAAGCTGAGTCTTCTGAGTGAATGTTTTTTGCCTCATCCATCCGTCCGCCAATTCGTCGCCGGTATAGTATTCCTCCTCGCCGGTGTCGGGGTTTAAGACCCGAAACTTTGGGGGTTCGATACTATCGGCCTCGATCTGGTCGTCGTCGTATTCGGCCTCGAATTCATTCTCTTCGAGTTGAGCGTCTTCCTCAGTTACCAGCGTATCCTCCTCCTGGGGAGTCGGGGCTAGGATCTGAGAGATTCTCGAGGTGGCCTCCTCGGGCCCCAAAGGGCTTGTCGATTCAGTCATAATGGTTGTCTCCGTTTTAATTTATCCAGTGCGTCTCGGGCGATTTTTCCGTTCTGCATTATCTGATTGAGATGCTGACGAACGGCGTCCAAGGCGAACCAGGCTTGCCACAAAACTTCCCTATCGAGTTCCTCCCCGGGTCTGGATTGTCTCCAGGCCTCCAGGTAAGTTGACTCTAGGGACTCAAAACTCTCTTTTATCAGTGGGTCTTCGAGGAGTTCTTGGGCCCGTTGGGACCGTTCAATTTGCTCTTCGTTGGTCACTGTAAACCTTTGAAAATACTTACTAAAAAATGACAATTTTCCCTAATCGCTGAGAATCGATTTTTTATAGATCCCCTGGGGGATAGGACGTATGATTTGAATCTTGACAAGTTAACCCTGTAAGTATTTCATTTTATTGACAAAAAAATACATCAAAATTAGTCATTTTTCGACAATTTCAGACAGGTTGTCTTGGCGTATTCATCGAGTCCTGGATCGCTTTTTCATCGATCTCGGTCTTAAATTTTTCTTCCAGTTCTCTCGCTTTCAGTTTCAGATCGGCCTCCATCTCGTCTCGTTTCCGGTCGTCATCCATCAGCATCGACTGACGTTTCAGATCAAGCTCGGCCTGTTTCATGGCGACGTCCGCCTGGATCTGCATGACTTGTGCTTCCTGGAAAACTTCCTCCGGGCTCTTCTTCGGCGGAGGCGGTGGAGGTGGCTGGAAATTTTTCGGGTCGTTGAAGAACTGACTGGAATCCTGATACCCGGCGATCTCGGCCGACTTGACTAATGAGTTGTACAGCTTATTCATATCGGTGATCGGGTTGTTCGGGCCGAGTTTCTCAATAAACTGTTCCTGTTTCGCAATGATCGCCGAGAGGTAGGCCATCCGTTCGGCGTCGTTAGACGAGGAAAGAGGGGCCGTCACTCGGACGTCCATGTCGGATGTCCAGGACCGGGGGTCAATCGGGACCCAGTTGTTTCTGAGCCGGACCACACGGGCCTTCTCCTGGTGTTTTCTTAGTAGGTCAAAGATTCCTTTAAATACCCTCTTCAGGCCTCTCTCGCTGAACGTCCTGGTGATCATCTCGATCCGGGCCATGGAGGCCCTGGACATGAGGTCGATTCCCGTGGCGGTCGTTGACTGGATGCTGGAGGCGTCTAGCCCCTGGCTGGCCTGGGTGATTCCTGTCCGTCTTTCCTCCTCGGTTCTGAGAAAATCCCAGATCGGTAGGACGGAATTCCCGACAAAGGGGACCGTCATTGGGGTCACCGAGCCGGGCTGGCGTTGTCGAATAATACTCCCGACTTCCGAGTTGAGGACGTCGTCCATTTCCGGGATGGCGGACTCAGTGACAAGCAATCTCGGGTGGATGCTCATCGCCAAACTGTCCAACGTATTCCGGAGGATTACGGTTCTGATTCTCTGTAGGTCCTGGACCAGGTCTCCAATCCCTAGCCCTTCAATCGAGTGTGGTTCCGGATCTGGGACGAACGTCGCAAACGGGATGTGATCGCAAGCCTCGTCGTGGACGACCTTGTATCCGGTCCCGGCACAACAAACCTTTAACAGTTCGGAGTGCCCGTCGCCGTCCCGGTCGATCCTGACATATCCCTCAATGTACTGGACCAGGCGTGATCCTGGTTCGACGTTGTTGTTCCGCCGTCCTGCACTATTAGGAAAACGGGAAAGGTATTCTGTGTTCGTTGAAAACTTATCGTCGGTCCCTGAGTACCCTTCCATCAGGTCCCGGTCATATCCCATGGCGACCAGTTCGTTGACCGTCTTGTAGGACCGGTGTCCGATAAAATCGGCGTCCTCTACGGCCTTGGCGTCTCGGGAATATAAAAACTCTTCTGGAGGCACAGCCTCGACTCTGATTGTCGCCTTTGAGTTGACCCGGCGGATCGAGACATCATGAAGGTTCGGTGGAGGCTGATTCGTCCCGTCAGGGAGAGGCTGGCCCTCCTCGGGGGCATCGGGGTCGGGGTATGCCCGCACGTTAATCGCCTCGACGTCGTCCTCTCCGAGGAGGACTTGTACTTGTTGCTCTGACAACCCGGTGAAGTTTTCAACCGTGATGTCTGGGGTGTCGTCCCAGTAGAATTTGACGACGCCCATCCTCTTGACCAGGGCGTCCTTGAAAACGTCACTTAATACACGGTAACCGTCGCATTCTTCCTTGAAGATGAAGTTGACGATATCGGTGGCCTGTTCGGCGAGTTCGATGTCCTGGGGATCCGTCGGCTGGAATTCCAATAGCTTTTCGGATCCAAGGAAAGTCCGCATGAGGGCGGGCATGACCTGGCCTACCGCCGTCTGAATGGTTCGGTCCCGTACCTGGGAACGGCCGTCGGCCTCATCCCCATAGAACCGGCCATGATAGCGATCTGCGAGATCGGATCGTACCGCCGATAATTCGTTGTCCTGATAATCGACCGCCTCGGTGACAAGTGATCCAACGTACCCCTCGAAGGTGACGTCGTCCATCTCCTCAAAAGGGAGATCCTCCTCGAGATCCTCCTCGAGATCGGCCGTATTTTGGTATTCCATGGAATTAAATTCGACAATAAACAAAAAAAAGTCATAAAAAATCAAAAAAATGCACTTTTTTTCTTGTATAGTGTTGACAATTTACTACAAATGTCGTAATTTATTAACAAGCGAGCAGGAAACCGGGTCTCAAGAGGCAATGAAGCCGGACACGGTCAGGGTTGATCCGATACCCGAACGGATTTTTCAGGATGCCGGTAAGAGTGATGACTTTGGGTCTACCTTACTGATGAAACTGAGCCAGCCCCGCCGACGGAGTTTGAAGTATTCCCCGGGGTTGCGAACGACTAGGTGATCATGCTTCTGGCTCTTCATAGTGAGGGGTCGGAACTGGGATCACCCCAAACCTCAATCGGAGACAGTCATGTTTGTAACAAATGACAGACTCCTGGAGGTGGCGGAAGGGATGCAGTGTAAGTTCGAGTTTGGGAATCTGCATTCCCGTTCCTCCCTCCGGGAGGTGGCGTCCGAGGCTCAACAAGAGCTTCGGGACCTGGGCTTGCCGACACGGCGAAGCCTGGCGTTTGTAGTCGCCAAGATGGCGATTGCTAAGTGGCACGAGGCCATCGTGTCCACCCAGGCCGAACTGGGACCCATGGCCGGGTAGTTCCTCACCGCCCCCTCCGGGGGGCACACAACAACCCTCAATAAGAGAGCAATATGTTTAGAGAGAGATATTGGGACGAAACAGTAGAAGAGTATGAAGCAAAAGAACTTAACTATTTTGAAATGGAATATGAAAAACAAAGAAACAAAATATTTTTAATTGGGTGGCTTGCTGGTGTGCCAGGAGACATCCTCGATGAAGTACAAGCGAATTTAGTTTAATAACCCTGCCCCTCCGGGGGCACTCACAACCTCAATCGGAAAGGTAATTATGAAATTTGATTCAATAGCACTTCAGGAAGAAATCAAAGGTCTCAGCTTAAAACAGGCGGTCCTTCGGCTGGCAGAGACAAAACCAGAATTTAAAAAGTTGGATAACGCCTGGAGGATGGTTGGAGGGAATATGCCTCAAAACCGTCAGGACCGATACTCGGTACTCATGCACGAAAGGCGTTTATTAATAGACCAAATTTACAAATTAAGAATGACCCCATAGCCGAAACCGGGCCCAGCCCGGTCTGACCAGGATGATCTCTGGTCACTGACGAGGCAGATCCTCAACCCCAATCGGAAAGGTAATTATGAAAGCAGTAACGACCAAAGAAATCGCAGAAATGATCATGGACAAAATGCAGTTCGACAATATGTCCTATGAACAGGCCGTCAACTACGTCATCGACGACGAGATTAATACTGAATGGGCCTATTCAAACAACTACGTCCGTGAGTTTTATCTTGAAGACCCCGAGGACACGGTCTTCAAGCATATGGAGTGCAACCGGTGTGGTTCCAAAACTCACCGAGATTGTGTATAGCCGAAACGCCCTCCGGGGCGTCGTCCAGGACTGATCGCCTGGGCCTGACGATGGCAGATCCATTCAACCTCAATCGGAAATTGATATGGACTATATACTTGAAAATTGGTTAACCCAACTGCAAGAACGCTATTTCCAGTGGGCCCTCTCTGAGGGTTACACTCATGCGGGGGCGTGGAGGTATGCCTCTAAAAAAGTCAAACAGACCCGTGACAAGTATGAAAAGGAGGTCGCATGAAGGACCCTCGAGCCCACGTCGTCCCGGCCGGTTCGCCGGTGACGGTCCACTACAACGACGGAAGACCGCCGAATCACACCCGGCTGGATTTTCCTTTTTTCTTTGACGTGATAAGGGCCATCCCTTCACTTGTTGAAAAAGACATGGTCGCTATTTGCGACATCTCAAAAAACGTGGGGGCCTACATTGTCCACACCGACCACATCCACCTCAGAGA
>Ga0114934_10000972_pt1 | contig 18612 bp, 16 predicted proteins | sample 4SBtaG_2_FD_99695 | JGI IMG/M metagenome (GOLD analysis project Ga0114934, IMG submission 99695) | Deep subsurface microbial communities from Kolumbo volcano to uncover new lineages of life (NeLLi) - 4SBTROV10_white metaG | ecosystem: Environmental > Aquatic > Marine > Volcanic ...
ACATCAATGCGCCGGTAATCTTATCTTTCAGGAAATTATCGCCGGCTGCCAAGCGCCAGCTTTCGGTCGCGTGATAACCTTCATCGATGAAATTGAATCCATACTGAAGCTTAATCCAGCCGAGACAGGCGACTATCGTAAAAAGGATCATGCCCAGTATAAAGACCGGCATCTGATAATCTGATTGATTTGTTTTCAATGATATTCCTTCGATCAGTCAGGTGGTTTAATATCAAAAAACGTCTTTCCGGCAGAGCTTTTCCCAGCATGTTTTTAGCCGGGATTCGGATTTTCTTTTCTCGTCATTCCGGACAAGGGAGCGTAGCGACCGCGATCCGGAATCCAGAAAAATGGATAACTTGCTTAAACCTATATCCAAAAAGCAGAAGACAGAAGCTCATATTCAACTTTGTATCTGAGGCAATCCTTCACTTGATGCCGAATCAAGTCCGGCATGGAGGGAGGATATCTGGATACAGGTCCGGGATCTCGGAAATTTCTACATTTAATCGCCAAGTTGATGATTTTTTATAAGATTATGATAATATAATGAATTTCTGATATTTTCCAGGTCCGGATCGGTTTTAATTTTTCCCCAGTTGTCATACCCTTTTTCCAGCGCCCGACGAAGCCATTCAATTGCTTTTTCCTGATTTTTCTGGAGGGAGAACAGGCATGCAATGTTGTAGTAAATGTCGGCATTGCCGGGCTGAAGCTTCAGCATAGGACCGGACAGTATGGCGATGGCTTTCGTGTAATTTTTTTCTTTGATTTGAAGCATCATCAGCCGATTAAGCGTCTGGAATGAATTCGGATTTAATGTCAGGCTTTGCTGAAACGCCTGTGCTGCCTTTTTGAGATTGTTGTTTTGTTCAAAAAGCAACCCCAGCTTATAATACAGCAATCCATTCTCAGGATGATTGTTTATTTTTTTTATCAATTTATTGATTTTTTTATCCAATGCTTTTTGAGCGAATCTTTTTTTCTCTACATAGCATCGGATGATATTATTATCTGATATTTCAAATTCAGCGGCTGGTGTCATATGTGTTTTTACATAGCGGGAAATTGGATCCGTGGAGGAGGGAAAATCGAGTTCTCTAGGGGGGAAGAAAAAAGATTTATGATCCGGAGTGGCGGGGATAAGCGCCAGAATTCTTTCGAAAATAAAGGCGATTTTGGGCTCACGGCCTAATCGCTCCATTTCTTCAATGGCTTTTTTGTAATAAGCGGGAGGCTTAAGAGATGTTACGTATGAGTCGTCAAGGGAAGGACGTAATCGTGTTATCATATGAACCATGGGCGATACAATATATGAAATTGAATATTCACCCGGTTGGGTGTACTCCTTTGCCTTGGCGTCTATCCATTTATATACATTGTCATATAATTCATTTGTGTAAATCCCCCTGCCAAAACCGGTTTCAATTTTAACGTTCGCAAGCTTAGGCGGTACATCATAATAAGTAAAATCCCAATCATTTTTTGCTGTTGTATAATAGAAAGGACCAAGTAAAAGGAGTAAGAATAAGACATTGAGTTGAGAGCCATATTTATTCTTTTTTATGGATGAGACAAGGACATAAGACATGGCAACGACTGCGGGGATTGCATAATTGGCTGATGCATTCGCTCTTAATCCGGAAAATGTACTCATTATCATTGACACAATGCTGAAAGGAATCATTAAAATAACAAAGAGGATTTCTTCTTTGTTAAATTCTTTTTTATATAACAATTTTAAAATTATATTAAGCCAAAAAAGGATGCTGAATGCTATGATGAGCGAAGAAAACCAAAGCGGTTTGCTTGGCAGGGCGATATAATAGAGAGGCTGGTGACCAAATAGAGATGTGTTGATTATTAAAAAAATGAATGCGGACAGGATGGTACATCCGGTGATGGACAGTGGGAGAGGGAATTTTTTGATGAAAATAAAAAATAACAACAAAAATACAGTTGATATTATTGTTGGTTTTATTACCACCCATGAGATTATACCTAACCTTTTGGTATAATATGGTATTGAAAATGATACGCTTAACGAATTGATGATATTTATAATATACGCCTTGTTAAATATGCCAATAAAGACCAGCCAGCAGATCACATAAGGCAATAAAACATATAACATGTCTCTAAAAGTAAATATGCAATATTCAGGATTGAACCGTCGGGAAAAGAAAAGGAGAATGAGCGGCGATAAAAAAACAAAGCTTATCGGAAGCGTACTCAGGCACATTGTCCAAAGAATTAAACCAGATAAAATGAAATAAAAATTCCTCAGAAATGGTTTTTGACTATTTAAGCCCAAAAGCAGAAAAGCGAGATAAAGCGTTATGAACAAATGCGGATAGGTGTGATAATTTAAATTTGATATCATTCCGAGCGGATCCAGCCCGGTAAACGCAAAAAGTGAAAATGCAAATGGCAGCCAGACGTACTTCCTGGTCTGCCGAAAAAGCGCAACGCCAAATATCAGCAGTGCAGCAATGGTCAGTATGAATTGAAGTTGTCTAAATTGAAGCAGTGAAACATCCGGATAAATTTTAAAAATAAGACTGTTGATCAGTGTGTAAAGAAATGTTGCGCCGGTAAATCTATCCTTTAAAAAATGGTCTCCCGCAGTCAGTCGCCAGCTTGCGGCCATATGATAGCCTTCATCCCCGAAATTGAACCCGTAATGCAGTTTTATCCATCCCAACACAGCCATGATGGTAAATATGATGATGCCTGCCAGGAAAATATAAAATTTTCGGTCTGGTTTTTTTATTGTCTCATTCATTTATTATTTCCTTCCGGTAATAAAAAAACCGCTGGCGATTTTTTCAGCATTCGGGAAATGAATCAACATAAGATCGATCAGCTTGATCGGCGCGGTCAGGACCATAAGGAGCAATAAAATAACGTCATGAATTGTTTTGCTGTTAAATGAGAACAGGATCGCCAGCCATTCCTGGAGTACCCATAACATGCCAGAAGTGGGGCCGGCGCCGATTTCGACGGTGGTTTGTCGAAATAATTGAAAACAATGTCTGACACCTTCAATGGTCCATCTGTGGAAATCGTCAGGAGCCGCGTGAAAAGGCTGCATAAAAGGCAAAAAACAAAGAAATTCCCCTTCTATTTTTAATATTCGCTGCATCTCATGTATGATTTTTTCAGGATTTGCAACGTGCTCCAGCATGGCGCCATTGATGATCACATCTACCGAATTGTCTTTAATCGGTAAATCAAAAGCATCTGCAACAATATCGACCTCATTAAAAGCAAAGATATCGATATTGATGATATCGGCCCGATTATTTAATAATATCGGTCCGCTGCCGAGATTAAGAATGATTTTTGTTCTGTCATGCCTTGCCAGCAGGGATTTTAATTTGTTTTTGCATTTGGCGCTGCCCAGAACCGGTGCAAAAACAGTGAGCAAAAAGTAATAAAGAGGGCCGAATTTTTTCAGAAACACCTGCATGCCTGCAAGTAATCCACTGCCCGCGCTGTTTCCGGGACTTCGATCCCCCGGCAAAAAACAAAATGTGTGGTTCTGGATCGTAAATGGTCTTTCCGGCATGCGGATTTGATCAATTTTCTGTTTTTTAAGAGGGCTCAAGCCTGTCACCGTATCTGGAAAAATTTTTCAATAACGGTAATGACGATCTCCACATCGGTATCCGTCATTTCATAATACATTGGAAGCCGTATTAGGCGCTCGCAGAGATCCTCCGTGTGCGCCAATGGGCCGCCGGGTTTTCCGTACTTTTTCCCGGCCGGAGAAGAATGCAGGGGAATATAATGGAAAATGGCATGGATACCTGTCTCTCTGAGGCGTTGCATTAAAAGGGTTCGGACTTCGGATGTGTTTGTGATGATGTAAAAAAGATGACCGTTGTGCGATCCCACAGCCGGGTCGATGGTCGGCAATCGGATCAGGCCCCGGGCTTCAAGAGGACGCAGGGATTCATAATACAGGTTAAAGATTTGCGCCCGCCTTTTGTTGATCTGTTTTGCCTGTTCGAGTTGCGCATACAAAAATGCGGCGGTCAATTCGCTGGGCAGATAAGACGACCCGATATCCACCCAGGTGTATTTATCCACTTCTCCCCGAAAAAACTGTTTCCGGTTGGTCCCTTTTTCCCAGATGATTTCAGCCCGTTTGGCATATTTTTCTTTGTTGATTAGCAAGGCGCCGCCTTCACCGCTGATGATGTTTTTCGTTTCATGAAAGCTGATGGTTCCGAAATCGCCGATGGTGCCAAGTGCTTTTCCCTTATAAGCTGAAAGTAGGGCCTGGGCTGCGTCTTCTATTACAAAAAGTTGATGTCTGGCCGCGATATCCATAATTTCGTCCATTGCACAAGGGACCCCAGCATAATGGACCGGCACAATGGCCTTCGTTTTTGGGGTAATAGCGGCTTCAATCATTGTTTCATCCATGGTGAGGGTATCCGGCCGGATATCAACAAAAACAGGAACCCCACCCCGCAGCACAAACGCATTGGCTGTTGAGACAAACGTATAGGACGGCATAATGATTTCATCGCCGGGCTTGATATCGCATAGAATCGCTGCCATTTCCAGGGCCGCCGTACAAGAATGCGTCAGCAAGGCCTTGCGGCAGCCTAAATGTTTTTCGAGCCATATTTGACATCTTTTCGTAAAGGGGCCATCACCGGCGATTTGACGATACTCAATAACTGCTTGGGCGATATAAAACAATTCTTTGCCGACGATGAACGGTTTGTTAAAGGGGATATTACTCATATTTTATGCCTTATAAGGATTTATTTTCCAAATTTTTACAGCCACAAGCATCTGCTGGCAATGAATAATCGAGGCAACGCTTCATAAGTTTTGTTTAATAGGGGCTGAAATGGTTTGGGTTCTGAAAATCCAGTACTTTTGAGCCATAAAAAGCAATAAGGCGAATATGCAAACAGCAAAGGCTTGCACGATCAGGTGCGAATAGCCAAGATATTCATTAAAGAACTTTAGTGCTCCGACATTTAAAAGATAGCAAGCGATATATGCGATCAGGAATCTGACAACCGATTTTGCAATATGGCCTTTGTGGTTGAATGACCATTTTTTATTAAGATAAAAGCTTAAAAAGAGGAAAAAAGGATAGAAGATACTGATTGTCATAACCGGGCTGACACCGAGTACAATCGTGAAAAAGACAAAGATCAGGTATCCGCAACCATTAGTGGCAACACCAATGATGCCATACCGGATGAATTCCTTAGACCATCTCAAAGTTTATACCTATTTCAGCAACAGGGGTTGATGGTTTCTGCAATCTCAAAAGCCAATTCTACTGCTTGCTCAGCGTTAAGCCTGGGGTCGCAGCTGGTCTGGTAATTTAATTGCAAATCTTTATCTATCAGATGCCTGTTGCCCCCGATACATTCAGTAACATTATCACCTGTCAACTCCAGATGAACCCCGCCAGCCACAGTACCCTCCGCCTGGTGAATCGACCAGAAATTTTTTATTTCTTTTATTATATCTTGGTATTTACGGGTTTTTTGTGAATTTTCGTTTGTATACGTATTACCGTGCATGGGATCACAGATCCAGACAATTTTAAGCCCCTCTTTTTTTATTGCCCGTAGCAATGGTGGCAGTAAAATATTTATTTTATCTGCTCCGAATCGCGTGATGAAGGAGAGACGTCCCGGCTCGTTGTCCGGGTTAAGGATTTGTGCGACCTGTTTAATGTCGTCAATATTGTAATCCGGACCGATTTTAACACCAATGGGATTACAAACCCCGCGCAGAAATTCTACGTGTGCCCCGTCGGGCTGGCGCGTCCGATCGCCGATCCAGAGCATATTGGCGCTGGTGTCATACCAGTCTCCGGTTGTCGTATCAATTCGTGTTAACGCCTCTTCATATTCAAGTAGAAGCGCCTCGTGAGAGGTGTACAGGGTGACCTGGTTCAACTGAGGGGAATTGCTGTCAATTCCGATGGCAGTCATGAAGTTAATAGCCTTTTTGATTCCCTTAACAAGTTCTTCATAATTTTGGTTTTGGGGAAAGGACTTAAAGCTCGCCTCGCTCCATGAATGGGCATGTTCCAGAGCTGCATATCCGCCGCTGGTAAAAGCTCTGACAAGATTGAGAGTCGCAGTAGCTCGGTAATATCCCTCCAGAATCCTTTTCGGGTCCGGCGTTCTCGCTTCCAGCGTCGGTTCGGGGCTGTTTATCATATCTCCCCGGTAACTCGGCAGAACCAGATCACCGATGGTTTCGGTTTCGGATGATCGGGGTTTTGCATATTGTCCGGCAAGTCGGCCGATTTTTACAACCTTCTTTTCTCCAGCATAGGTAAGAATGATCGACATCTGCAGAATCACTTTAAGAAGATTGTGAATCAGCGGTCCATGACATCTGGAAAAATTTTCAGCACAATCACCGGCCTGCAGAACAAATGCTCTGCCTTTCGAAGCTTCTGCCAAGGATTTCTTCAACGATCGGGTTTCCCCGGCAAAAACCAGTGAGGGTAAACGGGCGATTTTTTGTAGAACATCATCCCTGATATCTGCATCCGGCCAAACAGGCTGTTGTTTGATGGGAAAAGAACGCCAGCTGGTTTTGGTCCAATGGGTCTTTGGTATTTTGCTCATTTTATTAATCCGTCAGGGTCTAAACATCAGGAATAAAGTAGATGACTGTTTCCGTGGTCCCTTCCGTATAATGCCTTAAATAAATAGCATAATCATCTCTTATGGCAAGGACCTGTTCCGGAATCTTCCAAATATCGTCGAATTTGTGATAGCAGCAAATGGCAAGCTTTGGATGATCATTTCTGATGTGATTTTTTGCTCCCTCAATAGCGATTTCCTCTGAGCCCTCGATATCCATTTTTATGAAAGATATCGGTTCGTTTATCAAGTTATCAATTGAATCGACCTGAATTTCGATGTCACCGGTTTCGCATATTTTACTCGCAGCCCCTGCGCCGGAACCAAACCTTAATGTTTTTTTCGATTCAGCCAACCCTAATGTATAAAAATAAATGTTTGGATACTCTGACAGGTTGTTTCGGGCGATAATGACATTTTTGGGATCCGGCTCAAAAAAATAAATGGATTGATAATCAGGGCATCTTTCGATCAGATTGATAACGGTTTGTCCATCAAAGCCGCCGCCGTCAACAAAAACTTCTCCCGGTTTCAGTCCAAGGAAGTCTTCGAAATATTGTCGGTCCGGAGTATGTTTAAACCCTTTCATATAATTAAGATCATATGAAAAACGGAAGTTTAAGAGTTTTTCAAGGACGTGTTTGGATGTTTCGTCTTTCAGGCGATTATATACCCATTCATACTTATCCCGGTTGATTTTAATATCTTCTTTACCTTTATACAAAACTTCGATTTCTTTGAACGCAAGGCCGGAATATTTGAGAAAAGCAAAATAATCCAAGCCATTTAATCCGTTACTTTTGAGTTTATTTAGAGCAATCAACGGCCGGCCTAAAACAACTGCAGATACTACCATACTGTCTTTCGGTAAATCCGCAATTTTAACGACTGGTTTTCCCAGATAGCTTTTTTTATTTGTAAATTCATCAATAAAACCGGTGACGTCAACAAAATTGGCAATGCTGGCCGCATATTCATTTCGGCCAAATACATATCGGGGTATTGCAGTTTCATTTAAAAAAAGGTTACAAAAATTCTTTGCTTCAGGATAATATTTTTCAGGGTATATAGTTAACATCAGGCCCATCCTTATCAGTATGTTGAAAACGGTTGTGGAAAAATTTAACTTCTCAATCAGTTTGGGCAACCTCAACACAATAAGGCTTTTAGCTTGGAGTTAAGGCGTTAGCTTTTTAGAAACCCTCACGGAATAAATCCTCCCAGACTTATTGAAAAGTTTCTAAAAAAATCGTCAAATCCTCTTAATCCATCAATGATCCGCCGCTGATATTGATGGTGGCGCCCGTAATATAATTGGAATCATCTGAAGCCAGGAACAATGCCAGGGAACCGACCTCAAGAGGATCCCCCAAACGTTTTAGCGGAATGGCATTTTTGAGCCGCTGGCGCGCTTCCGGGGACATGCTCTTGGGCAAATCCGTATCAATGGAGCCTGGTGCAATGGCATTCACGCAAATATTATATTTGGCATAATGAAAGGCAAGATGGCGCGTTAAGGCGATCATACCCGCCTTTGAAACTTCATAGCTCGGTGACGCGCTCGGGTGCGGGATTTTTGCCATTTGCGAGGTGATATTGATGATTTTTCCATGATTTTTTCTGCACATGATCGGCAACACGGCTTGGCTTAAATAGAATGTGCCGTTCAGGTTCACGTCGATTACGCGGTGCCATTCATCGAGTGTGAGATCCTTGACCGGTGTTCGGGTGATCGTGCCTGCGCAATTAACCAGGATATCGATGGTGCCGAAAATGTCCAATGCACGGGCGAGAATTGTTTGGGAAAAGTCCGCTTTGGCGATATCGCCATAAAGAATTTCCACTTTGACGCCCATCTGGCAGATTTCTTGTTTTGCCTTCAATAATCGGTCTTCGTGCAGGGCGACTAGCAGCAATGATGCGCCATTCTCAGCAAATTTTTGAGCAATTGCGCGTCCAATTCCGCGTGATCCGCCTGTAATGATTGCCACTTTGTCTTTTAACATGAAATAAATTCCCCTTTTATTAACAGGATTTTTTAATTGATTTGAGGAACAATCAATTCATGCAGCCGTTCCGTCGTCCTCAGCATTTCGTCCTGTGAGTTGAATTTGATAAATACGATTCCAAACTTGGTAGTCATCGCATCCGTAACATGATCGCCTGGTTTCCACCACATTAACTTATCAACAATCTTGTTATCAAGAGATGGATCGAATACGACATTTTTGAGCGTACCGGTACGTGATGCCATAACGCAATGGCGGGTAAAAAAACCTTTAGGTTCCGAATGAACCAATCCGGAACAATCCAACCCGGCGAAAGCCTTGACTATCCATGTCGCGTAATCTATTCCCGTGGCATATTCAACCAATCTGATATAAAGATCCCCGGGCGGGCGCCGACAGATTTCAATAATAATGGGTTCTTCATCACGAAGAATATATTGAACATGGAAAATCCCGTTTTTTAAAGACAGGATAGATGCGATCTTCTCGGACTGGGCACACAACTTTTTTTCCACTGCAGGATCCACGATGCTGGGCGCGGAAGCTGCAGCAACCAGATAGGGATTTAAATAATAGTGTTCATTGTCGGAAAAGAAAAATGCAACACGGCCGTTGACCAAAAAAGCTGAAAACCCATGGCGGGAACCTTTGATAAATTCTTCGATAACAATACGTTTTGTTCGTGAAATGGCAAAAGCCTTTTCAATGGCTTTTTTTGCTTCAGCCATATTGGTAATGGTGGTCATGCCCTTGCCGCCGGTGAGATCCACCGGCTTGATAATGGCTGGAAAAGGGATTGCCTCGGCACCTGTCAAAGCCTCTTTCCTGCTTTTAAAACCTATCGCTTTGGGGGTTGGAATCCCATGCTTTATTGCAAATTGACGATAAAGGTCTTTGTGATGAATGACTTGGGAGGTCTTCAATGGGTCATGGCCGGGCAGACCCAATTTTTCTGCAGTATAGGCGGCTGAAAGTGCTGAAAAATCATTACAGCAAGGACAGATTGCGGAGACTTTCAATTGTTTGGCCAGACTCAGGATGGCCTCAGGATCAGAAAAATCGGCCGGACGGTATTCATCGGAGTAGCGATGCCCCAGCTCATACGGGCGATTGCCGCTGGAAATGACATGATAGCCAAGTTTTTTAGCGGAAATAATAAGCGGTATGTCTGCGTAGCCGCCACCGGCGATTAGAATTTTTGGTTTGTTATTAATCATAGGCAGCCATGAAATTTATAAGGGAGAATTTTTTTCGCCGGAAACAGGGGTTTTCTGCTTTACAATGTATAGCGGCCTTCCCTTTACCTGCTCGAAAATCCGGCTGATATAAATTCCAAGAACGCCCATTCCAAAGAGCAAGATTCCACCCAGGAAATATAATGAGACCATCAAGCTGGTCCAGCCGGTAATTGTCTGGTTCAGGAAAAAGTATCGCATGAAAAGATAAACGCCAAAGCAAAGCGCAATAAACGCCATGAGAAACCCAAGTTGGATGAACATTTTTAGTGGTTTGTTGGAATACGAAACGATGGCATTTGCAGCCAGAGATACTTTCCGGCGAAGGTTGTAGCTTGATTTGCCTTGAGGCCGCTTCGCATGATCGATATCGATGGGAGTCACCTGAAATCCGGCCCATCGAACCAAAAGAGGGAAAATGCGTGGTTGCTCCTGTAATGTTTTTATCGTATTGACAACCTGGCGTGAATAAATGCCGAAACTTGCTTGAGTGGCATCGCTTTCCTGGTTTGTCATATAAACAAAAAGCCACCAAAAAAGCCGGGAAGATAAGCGCTTTAATAAATTATCTTTTCTCTCTACCCGGCGCCCGACAACAATCTCGTGGCCCTCCTGTGCCTTGGCCCATAAGCGGGGTATTTCCTCCGGACGATCCTGCAGGTCGCAATCCATGATTACAACCCAGTTGCCGCGTGAAAAATCGACTCCCGCCATAATTGCACAGTGCTGGCCGAAGTTTTTCGATAATTTAAGTCCTTTTACTCTGGAGTCGTTTTGGGCCAGATATGTTATCAATTCCCAGGGACGGCCGGGACCGCGGTCATCAACAAAGATAATCTCGAAAGTGGCCGGTATTCTGGTCACAGCAGCGGCAACCCTTCCATAAAGTTCTGTTAATGTGTCGTCACATCCATATACAGGGACAATAATGGAAATATCAGGAACATCAGGCATTGTATTTCCCGGCATAGCTGTTTTGTTATCATTTATTGGGCATCTCATTTGCTTTTTTCCCGGGCACTTAAAGTACGAGCAGTAGGTCTGTGTGCCCGACGTCGTGTGCTGAGGCACCCTGTGAACGATTATCGGCTAATGGTTTGCAATCAATTATTATTTTAAACCCTTTGATAGGTTACGATATTTTGATCAAGTCCATTTTTCAATAGGAGTTGATTGGCTCAGAAAATCGAACATTATTCAAAATTTTATTTCTCATACCAAGATGAATAAGTTAGTTCAAGTTTTATAGCATGGCATGGTATGTTTTCCGGATACCGGTTTCTATATCTAAAGGCTTCCAGCCGAAAGGGCGGGTTCCTGCGGAAAAGGTGTTATGTTCGGTGTTGCTCCCGTTTTTGATGTAATGGCAGTAAAGCCTTTTGTTTAAAATTTTTTCAATATGATTTAATATTTCGAATAAGGCGCTGGGTTTTCCTGATGCCAGAACAAATCGGCCGGAAGCGATTGTTTTTGATGCGATCATTTCGGCCATGAATGCGCCCACATCATCGGCCCAAACATAGTCGCGCAGGGTTTCAGGCGCACCGAAGATGGTGCACACCTTGTTCCTGGAGCCATTCAACAAAAGCGTGGGAATTAACCCCATGCGGTGGTTTAGACCGGCAAATCCATACACCGAGGTCGGCCGGTAAATCAAGCAAGTCAGGTCGGCGCAGTCATCCAGTATTTTTTCCTGGGTCAGTTTGAGAAATGCATAAGGGCGTCTGGGGTTCGGCAGGCTGTCGGCATTGACATTTCTCTGTCCTTCAAATAGACCGCCGGCGGAACTCAGCATGTGGAAGCGAACCAGGCAGTCGGGATTTTGCCTGCGTGTGGCAATCGCCATTTCCACTACTTCGGAAAATGAATCCAGCTCCGGCGATGTTTCTTCCTTCCTCATACCGAATCCGCCTTTGCCGGCGCTCCAGACAAAATCGATCCGGTTCGTAGGGGCGGGGTTTAACCCTGCCTGTGCCGGGAGGGCGTAAAGCCCTCCCCTAGGTTGCCCATCGCCAATGTCAGGGTTGTTCATCAGGCTCCGGATGCAATAAAGGATATCTGCGGTTTCTCTTTTTCGATTCGGTGAATTTTGCCAGGAAAAAGGCAGATTGTGGATAATTGAATATTGTCGTTTAAGCAGATTTTGAACCAGATATGTACCGATCAATCCAACGCCGAAAACGGCCACAATGGAATCCACGGATTTTTCTTCGGCATCTTGGCTCTTATGCAGGATCAGCATTTTTGGACCCTGTGAAATAATCCAGAAGCAGTTTATCCCCGCTTCGATCCACCAAAAAGAATGTGGGCTTTCCCTGTGTGTGCAGTAGAATGATGGATATGTATTCAATGACGATGGCGATTAACAGCAGGCTCAACCCGCCTAAAAAAGATGAAATAACAACAATCGAAGCCCATCCCTGAACGTCCATAACCGTCCATTCAAAAAAATAATTCAAAAAGATATAACTTCCGAATGACAGGCTCAGGAAAAACGTCAGAATTCCCAATAGCCCACCGATTCTTAAAGCCTTGGTCTGGGTGGAAAGAATCATTCGCCTGGCATGGGACAGAAGTTTTCGCAGGTTGTAGCCGCTTTCCCCGCTTTCAATCAGTCTTTTATCCTTGAGATCCACCCGGACAAAACCGATTCGTTCAGTAAACCATGTGAGCGCAATATCCAGGTAGGTATCATGGCTGCAAACACTGCTGGCGGCCCGGGCAATGGTTCCGCGAACAAGGCGGAAGCTGTTGATGAGGGGGATGGTTTTAATGCCGGTCAATCGTGCGATTATTCGTTTGTAGTATCGGGAACCCAAGTCCCGGACCAGGTTTTGGTGGACCGCATGTTTTGGATTGGCATAGACAATATCGCAGCCATCCGTAACCGCTTTGGTCAAAAGTGCTTCAATCAGGGCAGGGGGATGCTGGAGATCTTCGTCCATCGTCACCACCCAGTCTCCTGAAGTATAGAGAATGCCGGCTTCCGTGGCTGGGTGCTGGCCAAAATTACGGGAAAGGGTAAGAACCGTAATCCAAGGATATCTCTCTGACAGAGAGTTGAGCACATGCAGAGAATTATCAATCGCAGCGTCATCTACAAATATCGCTTCGGAAAGACTGATAGGTGCTTTGTTTTCAATCCATCGGGAACGGAGTTCATCAAGTTGCTGTGCCAGGGCTTCCAGGTAGTTCTCCCCTGAATAGACCGGTATGACAACGGATAATCTTATTTTTTCAAGGTTGTCGGGCATAATTTGATTTGATCGAGTGAAATAAATGTTTTAAGAAATGACGGATTCGGGAACGCCCACCTGTTGTAAACGCAGCGTATAAACTATCAGTTAAAAAATGAAACTGTCAAGGCATAAGCGTGATTTCTCAATACGTCCGGACGGGTTTTATCCGTAAGGATTTTATAACAATAAGTCCGAATGGATTTAACCCGTAAGGATTTTATAAGAGGCTTACGCCTTAACTCCAACGTAAAGGTCTTATGGTGTTGATGTTGCCCAAATTTATTGAGAGGCAGGAACAATCGTTGTAATGGATTCTAATAGATGGATTTTTAAGGATCAACAGGGAGGATAAGTTGGAAAAGGATGGATTGAAATATTATATGCAGGATCCGTCAGTCGGATTAGGTCTTAAATATATTCAAACGCGCGCGTCAGGAGCAAGACGCTATCTGCTGGAAAGAGGGATTCAATTATTGTGTTCATGGGTGCCAGGGCCTGTGGGGCTTGTGATACGGGCATTGTTATACCGCCCACTTTTGCATCGAGGGTCGAAATTGGGATTTATTGAATCCAATGTGGATCTTCTTTATATGGATTCAATCCTTTTGCACAACGGTGTTTATATCGACAAATATTGTCGTATTCATGCCTCAAAAGCCGAAATTGTTCTTGGAAGAAATAACCGGGTAATGAAAGGGGCCTATGTTTGCAGCTATGTTTCCAACGCCCGGAAAGGGGAGGGCATCACCACAGGATCAGGATGCTGGATTGGCATCAACACGCATCTGCAATCCGGTCAGGGCGGGTTGACCATTGGCAAAAATGTCCTTATTGGCCCAAACACTTCTATCAGTACCGGCAATCATGATTACGAAAAAACACATTTATCCGCTATTGAACAGGAATTTTACGGAGAGCCGATTCATATCGGCGATAATGTATGGATCGGATCGAATGCCGTGATTTTGGGTGGGGTCACCATCGGCGAGCATTCGGTAGTGGCTGCGGGTGCGGTGGTCTCCAGCGATGTGGCGCCCTATACCGTTGTCGGCGGAATACCAGCTAAGAAAATTCGGGATATACAAAGATGATATCAGCTTCAATTTGACGTCGTTGATGGATGCTTCAATCTCTGATTCACATAACACCTTATGACATAATCATCTGATATCTTAAATGTTGATGCCGGTGTCATGTGGGTACGAACATAGACGGAAATTGGATCCTGAGATGTCATGAAATCAAAGCTTTTGCCAAAAAATCGTACAGTGCCTTTTTCCATGGATACCGGAAAAAGAGCGGGCATCCTTTCGAATATAAAGGCGATTTTTGGTTCACGCCCCTGTTCTTTCATTTTTTTTATGCATTTTTCAAAATACCGTTGCGATTTGGTAAATGTAATAAACGTATCGTCCAGGGATGGCCGCAGTTTTGTTATCATGTGGACCATCGGCGCAACCGCGTAAGAAATTTCATAATCACCGGGTTGGGTAAAGACTTCAGTATTTGCGATCAGCCAGTCATAGAGTTTGGCATATAATCGATTGGTATAAATACCCCTGCCGAAACCGGTTTCTATCTGAGTATCCATCAGTTTGGGTTGGACGTCGAAATAAGTAAACTCCCAGTCGTTTTTTACAATATGATAATAAAATGGCCCAAGAAGAAGCATTATCATTACGAGCGATATTGCCGGTCGGTATCCTACGGACTTTAATCTTGAGGTGACAACATAGAAGATACCGGCCACGGCTGGAATGGCGGTTTGACATACAGCCAGCGATCCCAGGCCGGAAAAAATGCTCATGGTCAATGCGCAGATGGTAAACGGGATCACCAGCAAAATTGCAAGCTCTTCTTCTTTCGCCAATCCCGTCTTTAATAAATATTTTGATATTATATAAGCCCAAAAAAAGAGGATAAATGCGATCAGTAAAGAGGAGAACCACATGGGACGTCCGAACCAACCATTATAATAGGGGCGGATAAAGCCAAAAAATGATGTTTTAATGATGAAAAAGATCAAGACGGAAAGCGCGGTGCCTGCTGTTAATATGACCACCATATTTCGCAGATGAAAAATCAGAAAAAAGGCGGCCAGCAACACCCCGGCAATACTGACATATTTAATTAACTCCCAGTTAATCCCGATGAGCCCTGTGGAATGGCTGGGCATGGACAAAATAACTTTCACGGATTCAAAAATATTCATCACATAGGGTTTGTTGAAAATAGCGATAAAAATCAGCCATGAAAGAATAAATGGAGCCAGCACATATATCAGGTTTTTGGCAGTAAAAACGTAATATTTGAAATTGAATTTGCGGGCTATGAAAAAGAGCAGTATTGGCGATATGATGATAACACTTATATAAAGAGAGCTCAGGCTCATTCCCCAAAGGCAGAAACCGGATAGTAAATATAAGATTTTTTGGCGTTGATCGCTGTTTCGGCTGTTTTTTGAAAATCTTGATTCTGTAGGGGCGGGGTTTATCCCCGCCCGAGCCTGTCCGGAACCATGGTCAAGGCGGATTTTTTTGTTGATGGCGCTTGCGTATTTAATCCCAGCAGCAGGAAAGAAAGATGCAGTGTCAGAAAAAGATGGGGATAGGTCTGATAGTAAAGATTGGAGATCATGCCGATGGGGTCGAGCCCGGTGAAGGCAAAGACAGAAAAGATAAACGGCAGTTCGGCGAATCGACCGGAGACTCTATACAGGGCCAGGCCGAATATCAGCAGCGTTAAGATGGTTAAAACAAACTGAATCTTCCGCAAAGTCAGCAGTGTAATATCCGGGCACACTTCAAAAAACAGGCGGTTGATCAGGGTATAATGCATCAACGCCCCGGTGATTTTATCTTTTAAAAAATCATCACCGGCCGCCAACCGCCAGCTTTCGGTGGCGTGATATCCTTCATCAATGAAATTAAACCCGTATTGAAGTTTGACCCAGCCGCAATATGCAATGATTGCGAACAAGATAATGCCTATAAAAAAAATTGGCATCTGGTAACTATAAGGGTGACGTTTCAAATCAGTTTTCATAGAATTATTTTTTCCCGGTCACAATAAATCCGCTGGCAATTTTTTCCGCATAGGGGAAATGAATTAAAACCAGATCGAGTAATTTGATAGGCGCTGAGAGGACCATGAGAATCATAAAAATTATATCATGTAATGTTTTACTGCCAAAAGAAAGCACGATGGATATCCATTCCAGAAGAACCCATAGCATTCCGGAAGTAGGACCGGCAGCGATGACGACATTGAGTTTTTTGAATTGCCGGAAGCTATGTTTTACACCTTCGATTGTCCATCGGTGAAAATCATCAGGTGCTGCGTGAAAAGGCTGAATAAAGGGTAAAAAACAAAAAAATTCACCATCCTTTTTGAGGATTCTTTGAATTTCGTTCAGGATATGCTGGGGATTGGCGACATGTTCAAGCATGGCCGTATTGATTATGACATCTACTGAGTGATCTTTAATTGGCAGGCTAAAGGCATCGGCAATCATATCGACTTGATTGAATGCGTAAATATCGATGTTAATGATATCTCTGCGATTTTCTAAAATAGCCGGGCCACTCCCTAAGTTGATAATAATTTTTTCCTGGTTATGCCTGACCAGAAAGGTCTTTAATCTGTAATAATAGGTGTTCAGTAACACTGGTGAAAAAAATGTGATTAATAGATAGTATATTGGACCGAATTTTTTAAAAAATTCCTGTATGGCCGCCAGAAAACCGTTCCCTGTGCTGCTCGCAGGCGTTCGATCTCCTGGCAGGAAGCACATGGCTTTATTTTGAATTGTAAATGACCTGTCTGGAATTAGAATTTTATTTATTTTTTCTTTTTTTGAGGAATCCAAAAAATCACCAATGTCAGTTTAGTTGATTCCGCCTGATTCTTTTGTAAAACTGGCGGTCAAAAATGTTTCAACTCGGCCATGCGGGCCCCGGATCAAGTCTTGGATGACAGCTCCGGCACCCCGTATTCTTTCTGGTTTCAGGCTTTCGCCGGAAAGACGAATAAATGTCTTTATTCGTTGAATTAATAAATTGAAATCATCCGTCTTATTTTCTTGCAACGCACAGTAATGAAGAGCCAAACGATAAATTTATATTTCGGTTTATCAGAATCTGCCTGATATGGTTGCGTCATCGTCAATATGTTCAAGCACATCGAAACTGCCGATAAGATCAAATTCTGATTCAAAAGGGAATCGGCAAGCATCGGCCTGGATCAAACTGGCGTGCGGAACTCTCCTTACCGCATAATCCAGAGCTGAAAGATAAATTTCGGTGCCGGTTACAGCCATATGCGGATTTTCTGCTGAAACTGCTTTCAGCACATATCCGGTGCCGCATCCGATTTTACAAAAAATTTGGGCGGCAGGGAAATATTTTTTAAGACAATGGAGAAGAAGATCGTTCCGGCTTCTGAACCAGAAATGAGAAGGCTCGATTTGAAAAAGGGTTTCAAACAGGGCTTTGTCGAATCCTTCATTTCTTATTGCCAACTCAGGTGCAAAAACAGGAAATTGAGTTGATATTTCAGGATGATATCCTGAATGTAGAAAGGAGCGAGATATGTTTTTGTCAGGGGCGATCATACAGATGTTGTTTTATTTAATGAAACTCTCGTAAAAAGCTTTTCATGGTGACGAATTACCACTGTATCAATAAATAACTCGTTCATCATTTCAAATAGTTAGAAATGAGCTACTTAGAGGCCGTAGTTTGAGAAATCTGTCACATCACAAAGCACACTTCGATAAAATAAAATACCATGCCATGATGTATGGAAAAGATTTTAACAGACTTTTGCCAACCCATGATTTAATAAATTATCGAATCAATGCCATTAACTTAACAGGTTTCCATGTAGCGGAGGGGTTTATCCCCTCCCGTTACCTCCCGTTATAGGTTATCATTTTGCGGGAGGGGATAAACCCCTCCCCTACGCATATAGCTTAAGTTAATGAGAGTGCTGCCAATCCATCATTTAATAACTTGTCGCATGGCTTGAAATCCTGTCTGTGAATTGGAAAATAAATGACACATGATCAGTTAAAAGTAAAGATGATATTTATAGCACACTTTTGCCGATGATTGACTTATCCGGGAAAAATGTTGATTATTCCGGTTTAAGTTGATAGTGACGTGAGTCGAATAACATGAATAATCATTAAGAAACTGGTCGGTTATGCCTGTGATGGGGGTTGTGGGGTATAATTTTTAATCAAAGAGAAATGAGAACAATGAAGATTTTCGCTTATATATCATTCGCCGTATTGTTGACAGGGTTTTGTGTCATTGGGTGCTCGCAGGATAGTGGTAAAAGCGTTGAGGCATTGAATGGGTGTTGATTGCCATTTTATATTAAACCAAAATGTCTAATTATTTTAAACAGAATTTAAATCGATCAAGTGGAATAAGACATTAAATTTTAAGATAATCTTTCTATTTTGCACAATTAAAATGCA
>Ga0114934_10000973_pt1 | contig 18608 bp, 17 predicted proteins | sample 4SBtaG_2_FD_99695 | JGI IMG/M metagenome (GOLD analysis project Ga0114934, IMG submission 99695) | Deep subsurface microbial communities from Kolumbo volcano to uncover new lineages of life (NeLLi) - 4SBTROV10_white metaG | ecosystem: Environmental > Aquatic > Marine > Volcanic ...
GCTCCGCCTACTGCAATAAAACGTAAAGTCTCAGGCTTTGGCGCACCAGTCGCCACGCCTGCGATCAAAGCTTGTAACATTTGCGGAATCATCACACAGCTTGTCGCACGCATCTCATGCAAACAACTTATAAAACGCGATATATTCAAGCCCGATGAGCCTTGCATACCCACTTGCGCCAAACCTGGCAAACAAACCGTAGCACCTGCTATAAGCGGTACATACATGCCTGCAATATTTTCCAATAATGTTGCATAAGGCAATAAACACAGATGCCTATCATCAGCACAGGCATCCGTTGCTTGAGCCAAAGAGCTTGCCACCGTATCCATCACCCCTTGGCTTAGGCAGACACCTTTAGCATCACCTGTTGAGCCAGAGGTATAGGTTATTTTTTGCACACCATCAGCAAAGGGTTGTTGTTTTGCAGGCTGTAAGTGATACATCTGCAATAATTCACCTGCAATATTCAAGCTTGGTAATAATGTATAAGGCACGCCTGCCATTGTTAGCAACGCTTCTACTGTATCCCCTAGATTGGATATAAGAAGGTCAGCGCCACTGCTATCTAAAGTGTGCTGAACTTGTTGTGAGGAAAAAAATAATGGTACAGGAATCAGCGGCACAGACGCCTGCATGCAAGCTAAATCTGTCACCAGTACAGCGGGGGTATTATCCATAAGCACCGCTACACGTGTGGCTTTCTGACATTGAATACATTGCTCAACAATATCTATATGATGAAGCAATTGTGCGTACGTAATAACATCATGATGACCTTGAATCGCGCTTGCATCTGCACGCCTTGCAGCGTGCTTGGCAATGGCATCCAAAACCATACTCATAAAACAGTTTTCTCTTTTTCTTGCTGTAAGACTTTCTGCCATTGTAAACCCATATCACGGGCTTTTGTCATAATATCACGACAACCCACTGGAAAATCATGGTACATAATTTCCAATACACGATAAGCCATGCGTAAATCAGCGGCTCGAATCATGGGTTTATGATCATAATAACTGCCCCAAGCAATACGCTGCTCAGGCGATAGTTGATTAGCATCGGCAACACCTAAATCAACATACTCCAAGCCCAAACGCCGAAACCCATTTGCCACCTGAGGTACAGCGGTCACTACACCCCACTTATAACCTGCACCAAACAAGAATGACACCAACGCAATAATCGCATCACGACCACCACCAGGTCCTGCCTCAGCAAGATTACCGACTTCCACAATGGCATCGCGATTTACAGTTTGCCCGATACGGCAAGATAATTCATAATCAACAGATTGGCGTAAATATTGTTCTACAAAAAGACTGCCTGAACTAGCTTCTCTATAACCAGCCACGGAATACCATGTGCCAGTCTCATCATAACTCAAGCGAATGAGATGTGGCATAAAATGTTCGATACAGGCATCATATTTCTTAGAAAAAACATCACGAATAAAAGCCTCAGCTTGACTTCGATCAGAATGACCTGGATGCAGCACATCTAGCATATCTACCCCTTATATTGAAAAGCTTGCTCTAATAAAAAGGAAGATAAAATCACTATATTAAATAAATATTAAAAAGCGTCGTGCATCATTTCTTCGTACTCAGATAAAGAACGAACAAATGCTGGACGCTCAAACAAGCGATTCATATATGACTCAAGATGCACCCATTTCGAGGTATCAATACCATTGGATTTCAAGCGCCACAAGATAGGTGCCAGAGTAATATCGGCTAGGGAATAAGACTCTCCCACAAAATACACTTGATGTTCCAAATAACCATTCAATGATTCCAAATAGGTTTTAAATTTACGCATGGGCTCGGTTTTCTTCTTCACACGAATCAAATTAAAATATAAGGGATACAACTCTTCTTCGATACGCAATACTGCCAAGCGCATTTGCGCACGTTCAGCAGGTGAACCTGGCTTTAATGGCGGGTGTGGATAACGCTCATCCAAATATTCATTCACAACCTGTGATTCAAAAAACACAACATCACGATCAATCACTGTTGGCAATTTACCGTAGGGGTTAATCGCCATGAAATCTTCAGGCAGGTTACCTGGCTCCAACTCAACACAATCCACGGGTAATTCTTTTTCCTGCAACACAATACGTGTGCGGTGCGAGTTAGGACACTGTGGATCGGAATAAAGCTTGACCATTAAAAACCTCCAGGAAAGAACGCGGCGACCCGCGAAAGCTCGCGCACTATAACCTTAAATGCGAGAAAATAAAGTGATATTACTCGCCATCGCCCTCACGCGTCACACCCATCAGTTTGGCAGAAATAAAGGCATCAATGTCGCCATCCAAAAATGCCTGCGTATTGCCTGTTTCCATACCTGTACGTAAATCTTTAATACGCGATTGATCCAAGACATAAGAGCGAATTTGGTGACCCCAACCAATCTCGGTTTTGGTATCTTCTAGTCCTTGCTTTTCCGCCTGACGTGCTTCCACTTCGCGCTCATACAAACGTGCCTTCAACATTTTCCAACATGCTTCACGGTTTTTATGTTGTGAACGATCATTCTGACATTGCACCACCACACCAGTCGGCTCATGCGTCATACGTACGGCTGAATCAGTTTTGTTAATATGCTGGCCACCAGAACCTGATGCACGATAGGTATCCACGCGCACATCAGCCGGGTTAATATCAATTTCGATGTCACGTTCAATATCAGGAAAGGCAAACACAGAGGCAAAGGATGTATGACGACGATTCCCTGAATCAAATGGGGATTTACGCACCAAACGATGCACGCCAATCTCTGCTTTCAAAAAGCCATACGCATACTCGCCTTTAATGGATACCGTCACCGATTTAATACCCGCTTCTTCACCAGCAGTGCATTCTAACAGCTCTGTTTTAAAGCCTTTTCGCTCTGCCCAACGCAAATACATGCGCAAAATCATTTCAGCCCAATCTTGAGCCTCTGTACCACCTGAACCAGCATTAATATCCAAAAATGCGGATTCCATATCGGTCTCACCACCGAGCATCTGTGCCAGTTCCAAACCTTCAATAGCTGTTTGAACCGTATCAAGTACACCCACTGCTTCTAATTGAGAATCTTGATCACCCTCATCCATGCCCATTTCAAAAAACATCGAGGCTTCTTCCAAACTCGAAATCGCATCCTCATGTTTTTTTACTGCCTGCTCAAGCCTAGCTTTTTGCTGCATAATTTCCTGTGCTTGGGCTGGATCATCCCACAAAGTAGGGTCTTCAATACGTGCGTTTAGCTCAATAAGGTCTTCTTTTTTACTATCAATGTCAAAGCGACCTCCGCAATGCGTCCAAACGCTCGCCATAATCTTCTGCGCGCGTTCTAAAGCCTGCTATTTGATCTTCAATACTCATCTTTGACTCCGAAATACCTCTAACACTTGCCGCAAGATATGTTTCTACACAGCATTTTCAACCACGCCATCAATCACATCTTCCACCACAAACTGAATCGCACCATTGCCACGCCAATCATCCACCTTTAATTGCCCAAGCACAGAAACCACTTGTCCAGCCTGTAAAGAATCACTTAACACACTGCCTCCAAACACAATACCCGGCACAAAACAATGCCCATCACTCAGACTTAAACGCATCACACCACCTTTCAAATCTTTGCGCTCAGCAATATGTACATCCTTGAGCAACCATGTACAAGCAGGGTTTCCACGTCCAATAGGTTCAAAACGCTGTAAACGCTCTGCCAAACCTACATGCATAGCCTGCAATCCCAACACACCATCCACAAAGCAGCCCATATGCTTACCATCACCAGTCTCTTGCTTCACAACAGCCTCACCAAATGCCGCAACAAACTGCTTCCACATACCTTCTCTAATGGAGCCTCCACCAGCGCCTGCATGACCACCAAAGCCTTCAAGAAAATCCGAGCAAGCATGCAACAAGTTACCAATATGAAAGCCTGAAACACCACGCAGTGATACTCGAATATTGTTATTACCATCAACAAAACCTACTGCTGCAGGCTTGCCATGTTTACGTGCCAAGCGACCAGCCGCCAAACCTACCACGCCGGCATGCCAATCTTCATGAAACACAGCCAATATATTCGTATCCCCAAGCATGAGTTCTGCTTGTTTAAAAACCTCTACTTCAACCTTGCGACGTTGTTTGTTTGTCTCATCCAGCATATCTGCCAAGTGCGCTGCTTCACTACCATCCTGTGTACAAAGCAAACGCATCGCCACTTCGCCATGTCGCATACGCCCAGCCGCATTGATACGTGGCGCAATATAAAAACCAATGGTTTCTGCTGTAACAGAAGATTTTACACGCGCGACTTTCATCAATGCACTCATGCCAACACATGGCTGTGTATTGAGCCGTTGCAGACCATGATAAACCAGTATGCGGTTCACACCGACCAAATCCATTACATCAGCAATTGTAGCTACAGCCACACGATCGAGCAGTGTACGCAAATCATAGTCAGGGCGCTTACCCTGCTCATCCAATAGCTTCCAAACTGCCATCAATAAAAAAAAGCCAACACCCGTACCACAAAGCTTTCTATCAGCAAAACCACAATCTTCGCGTGCAGGGTTGAGCAATGCAAATGCCTTTGGCAGTTCTTTCTCAGGCAAATGATGATCACTCACAATCAAGTCAAAGCCTAATTCGCGCGCAGCATCACACGCATCAAAGCATGTTGTGCCAGTGTCGACACTGATACCCAAATGCACGCCTCGTTCAACCGCTTCACGCACAGGCTCAACACCAATGCCGTGCCCATCATCGGCACGGTGCGGAATAGAGAACGTAACGCTTGCCCCAGCCGCTTGTAAGGCTTCAGTTAAAATCGCTGTGCCAGATACGCCATCACAATCAAAATCACCAAAAATATGAATACGTTCACTTGCTAATACAGCCGCAACCACTCGTTCAGCAGCCTTTCTCATATCCTGCATATCAAAAGGATTAGAAAGCTCTGATAACTTTGGCGAGAAATATGCGTCAGAAGCATGCAAGCCTCGCGCTTTTAATAGCCCATCCCAAGCAAGCAATGGTTCATCGGCTTGTAAAGCTTCATGCCGCCAAGACACTTTCTTACCGCGTACTGTTAAATTGTCAGGCAATTGCACTATGACTTATCCAACCTTTTAAATTTCTTGTGACTATTTTTCAGATCTTTATAAAAACAACTGCAATACTACGTTTATTGAACAGTCGCGCCCTCTTCTTCTGCTGTTTGTTGTTGAAGCTGATTTTCATAAATTCCTCTAAAATTAACAGGCTCCAACATAAATGGCATAAAACCACCATCAACAGTCAACTGACTCACAATTTGACGGGTGTATGGAAAAAGAATGGTTGGGCAATCAACCGCAAGTAAGGTTGGGATGTGCTCAGCAGGAATATTCTGCATAAAAAATACAGCAGCATGTTCTACTTCAATTTCAAACAATAAATCATCACTTTCTTGATCACGCGTAATCGCAGCAATCTTCAAGGATACTTCCCAATGCTCCTCATTGACCTGCCTGTTTGACAATCCAAGATTCATTTCAATTTTTGGTGGCGTACCTACCCTATTAAATACTTCGGGTGCATTGGGGTTTTCAAAAGAAATATCCTTCACATACACTCGTTGCAAGCTAAAAACAGGTGCTTCTGCACTGGCAGTATCATTATTCGACATTCACAACTCCATCATCATTTGTATCGTATTCTTTACTTGCCGAATGCTATCAGAATAATTTCTTTTCAGCATTTATGAAATAAGAAAACTCACAAATTTTCGAATATGAGTGTTTTTTTTAAACTATTGGCATGGAGTGAATGGTTTGTCGCGGCTCATCAGGAAATTTTGACAATGATATCGTTGAGTTTGTCTGCGGCATGGACCAGTCGGTCCGCTCCGTTGGACATGTGGCGGTATATTTCGCGATGCTTGAAAATATCAATTATTGCCAACGCAAGTAACAGGTGTTCATCGCCGCAGTTGTTATTGCCAGGCATTTTTTTCAGCATGGCTTCAGTCTGAAACAGTTCGGCGATGGAGTGGCGATAGACATTTTCAACCTTGCGTTCGGCCTTACGTGCGGCCATCGCATCATGTTCGGCGTGGGCTGGGTCGGTCGAGAGCTTCGCAAAACCGCGTTGCAACGCTTCACTGCCTGCCCGTAATTCAATCGCCATTTCGAGCATGTGCCGATCTGGTTCCAAGCTTAGCACCTCCAACTCGCGTATAGTGCTTTTTGCATAATTGATAATTTCATCAATACTGGTAATCGCATCATAGATATCCTCACGATCCATCGGTGTCGTGAATGCCTTGTCGAGCACGTTATTGTTGCGTTGCTTGAGTTTCCCTCCCTGTTTTTCTAGGTCGCGGATTTCAGCGGCAGCATCAGTATCACCGCATTCCATATAGCTAACGAATACTGTCATCGTTCGTACGCACAGATCACACTGCTCATTAATCAGTGAGAAAAAATCTGGCATCGGAGGGATTACCCTATCGATCAGTCGTTCTAGAAAAGTTCCGATTGACGTGCTCATATTACCCGCCTCCTGTGTTCATGTTCAGTCCATAGTTCAACAGTAAATAACCTGTCGCCGCGATCAATGCCGCGCCTGGGATGGTAATGATCCATGTACTGACAATATCACCAGCTTTCCTCCAGCGAACCGAACGGGGGCGCTCTGAGGCGCCAATGCCCATGATGGATGAGGAGACTACATGTGTGGTGGATACAGGTCCTCCGAGCAAAGCTGCGGAAAAAATCACTACACCGGCAGTAACCTGGGCATTTACGGCATGTAAAGGTCTGATTTTGTAAATACCGAAGCCTACCGTTCGTACAATGCGCCAACCACCAGACATGATACCCAGTGTAATCGCTACAGCACAGAGCAATACGACCCAGAAGGGCACGACAAACTGGGGTATAAAACCGCCCAGAAGCAGAATCAGTGTGATTACGCCCATACTCTTCTGAGCATCATTAGCACCATGGGCAAAGGCCAGAGCTGCGGTAGTCAGGAATTGCATACGCCTGAGTGTATGATTCACCTGCAGGGGCGCACTGCGCAGCAGCCATCCAACCCAGCGATGGATTAGAAAGCCCCCCCAGAAGCCGATAATTGGGCTGATTAACAATGCCAGTAGCACTTTGAATACACCGATGATATGACCATCGGCCAGCTCTTTCATACCCCATACAATATGTTCACTGCCAGCGGATACCACGACAGCACCAACTAGACCGCCAACCAAAGCATGCGAGGATGAGGAGGGGATGCCAAAACGCCATGTAATAATATTCCAGATCACAGCAGCGCTCACGCCGCATAAAATGATGACCATCGCTGGCATGGTCTGCAATTCTGAAATATCGACAAAGCTGCCGATGGTATCGGCAACGGCCGTGCCTCCTAGCAGAGGACCAAGGAACTCAAAAAAGCCGACAACGAGTACGGCCTGTAGCGGCGTCATGGCACGTGAAGCAATCGAGGTGGCAATGATATTAGAAGCATCATGAAAACCATTGGTATAGTCAAACAGCACCAACACGACCACCGTCACCGTCGCAATCACGATTAAACCATCCAACGCACTACCTCCTGCCTTCTACTTTCACTTCTTTGGTCTCAAGTCCTTTCCAAATAAAGCCGATACCATACATCAATGCATCATCCCATCCAGACAAGTAAGCACCAACACTCGACCATAAAAAGTTACCATACAATAACTCACACAAACAAAAAAGGCGAACCAAACGGCTCGCCTTTTTATTGTTCTATTTAGTGATTAACAACCACACTCACCATCTTTGGGTGCAACTGCATCCAAATGCCAAATTTCGCGGTTATAATCTTGCATCGTACGGTCTGTAGAGAATTTACCACTATAAGCCGTGTTATAAATACTCATCTTCAACCAGCTCTGCTTATCTTGATAAGCAAGCGCAGCAGTCTGCTGAACATCAATATAAGAACGGAAGTCAGCAGCGGTTAGCCACGGGTCATCGGCACAACGAATTGAGCCAGTAATAGAAGCAAATAAACCAGGCTCAAACTGGCTAAAGTGCCCGCATTCAATCAAGTTCATCACACGTTTGAAATCTTCATCAGCTTCAATAATCGCATTTGGATTATAATGACCGCGTGTTGCCTCTACTTCTTCGGCTGTCAAACCAAATAAGAAGAAATTCTCATCGCCAACTTCTTCACGAATTTCAATATTTGCACCATCCAGCGTGCCAATAGTCATTGCACCATTCATCATAAACTTCATATTGCCTGTACCTGAAGCTTCTTTACCTGCCGTTGAAATCTGCTCAGACAAATCGGCTGCTGGTGCAATCATTTCCATCGCAGATACGCGATAATTTGGGAAAAATACAACTTTTAATTTATCACCAACATCTGGGTCATTATTCACCACATTGGCAACATTACTGACCAGTTTAATGATTTGTTTCGCCATGTAATAACCTGGTGCAGCCTTACCACCAATCAATACACAACGATTCGTCCAGTTATCCGTATCACCACGCTTAATGCGGTCATACAAATGAATCACGTGTAATACGTTTAACAACTGACGTTTGTACTCATGAATACGTTTTACTTGAATATCAAACATCGCATCTGTTTTAAAAGTTACACCACATTCTTTTTGAACCGCTGCTGCCAAACGCTCTTTATTCTCAGTTTTACATGCAGCCCACTGCTTACGGAAATCAGCTTTATCTGCCAATGGCGCAAGCTTCTTCAACTCATCCAACTGCGTAATCCAAGTATCACCAATATTATCACTGATAAGTTTGCTTAACGGCTTGTTACACCAAGCCATCCAGCGACGCTGTGTGACACCATTGGTTTTATTATTAAATTTCTCAGGCCAAAGCGCATAAAAATCAGAAAATAACCCTTCAACCAATAAATCCGAATGCAATTGCGCCACTCCATTCACAGAGAAGCTTCCCACAATCGCTAAATATGCCATGCGAACTTGTTGCACATCACCTTCTTCAATGATCGACATACGACGTTGACGCTCAACATCACCAGGCCATTTTTCAGCCAATATTTTCAAGAAACGTGCATTAATTTCATAGATAATATCCAATACACGTGGCAATAAGCGGCTAAACAAGTCCACAGACCAACGCTCCAGTGCTTCTGGTAACAACGTATGGTTGGTATAAGCCATTGTTTTACTGGTAATCGCCCAAGCTTCATCCCATTCCAAACGATATTCATCCATCAAAATACGCATTAATTCAGCAACCGATACTGTTGGATGTGTATCATTAAGTTGAAAAACATTCTTTTCTGCGAATTGACTAAAATCTTCACCATGCACTTCAACCCACTGGCGCAATACATCTTTGATACTTGCTGATGCCAAAAAATACTGCTGACGCAAACGAAGCTCTTTCCCATTTTCGCTAGCATCATTAGGATAAAGCACCATGGAAATATGTTCAGCTTCATTTTTCTCTGCCACAGAACCCGCATAATCACCCGAATTAAATTCACCAAGATTAAATTCATCAGTTGCTGCAGATTTCCACAAACGCAAGGTATTCACCGTGCCATTTTTAAAGCCTGGAATCGGTGTATCAAACGGTATAGCCAAGACATCATGTGCATCCACCCAACGGCTACGCAAATCACCGTTATCATCATGATAATATTCGCTGCGACCACCAAAGTGAATGCGCTGAGTATATTCAGGACGTTCAATCTCCCAAACATTACCATTACGCAACCAGTGATCCGGCGCTTCTAGTTGGTTCCCATTTTCAATGAGTTGACGAAACATGCCATATTCATAACGAATACCATAACCTGTTACTGGTAGTTGTAATGTTGCACAACTATCAATAAAACACGCTGCCAACCTGCCCAAACCGCCATTGCCCAATCCTGCATCTCGTTCCATCTCAATCTTTTCTTCAAGCTCCAAACCAAGCATATGCAAGGCTTCTTTGGCTTGTTCATCCAAGCCTAAATTCAAAATCGCGTTACCTAATGCACGACCCATTAGAAACTCTAAAGATAAATAATAAGCACGCTTTCCATCTTGCTCTTCGTAAGCATCCTTGGTGTTTTTCCAACATTCCATTAAACGATCACGAACCGTAAATGCCAATGCCTGATATTTATAATGTGCTGATTGACTCGCCGTATGCTGCCCTAATGTGCGCAAATAATGCCGCTGCATACCTTTAACTAAATCTGCGCTTGTTTTACCAACACATGGCACATCTGTAAGCTCATGCGCTACTACATTTTTGTTTGTCATAATTCGTGATACCTTGAGAAAATGGCTTATAAAGCCCTATTTTTTTGGTTTCGCACCCTGTCCAAATAGCATCTTTAAGTCAATCTGAGTATGTTTTATGCTTATATGACACACATATTGAATCTTTTACCTCTCCTCTTTACACCTTCTGTAAATATGTTCTATAATCATAGCGTAAAGCCTTTCATCAGCAAGGTACATGATGATATTTCACGTTAAATGGAGGTCTTATTATGATTCATCTAAAACATATCACGCAATATGCACTGGGAGCTGCGATATTTGTATTTATTGCAATGCCTTCATTAGCTTTAGCGGGAACCACAGAAGGAACACGTGTGGGACTTTTAACTTGTAAAACCGTTCCAGGTTCAACCCTGAGTTTGGTTATTCACTCTACAGAAGATGTCAAATGCACATTCAAGGATAATATAGGTGAAACTGAACGTTACAAAGGCGAAACTGGTGTAGGCTTGGGTTTTGATGTCTCTTTTGATCGTGAAACCACCATGGTTTATACGGTTATGACAGCAAATATTAAAGCTGGCAATCATCAATTAGCTGGAAAATATTTTGGTGGTGGTGGTTCTGCAACTGTTGGTGCGGGCGTTGGTGCGCAAGCATTGATTGGCGGCGGTCATAAAAATATTTCTCTACAACCTGTTGCACTATCTGGTAGTACAGGGGCAGGCGTAAGTGGTGGCTTAACTTACCTGTATTTAGAAGCCAATTAAAACAATTAAAAACTGATTCATATATTGAATCAGTGTAAATCAATGTGCCGACTCTTCTTTGTTATATTTATATAGATAGAAGGGTCGGTATTTAAATGCTCTCTTGAGCAACAAAATGATGAATTCTATCATTTTGTTACTCAATCGTTGAGTTTTCGCAACGCGACATGTGTCGCTATTCAACACTTTAAAACAATCAGATTTACTACATAGTAAGAAATAAATCATAGAACAGACTTCCATCTACCTCGTAGATAGTTATCCTGCGCCTCAATGTCTGTACTAGAATTTGAAATACTCGCCAAAGATACTGAAAGTCATGCTAGACGTGGTCGCATCACCCTGCCTCATGGTGTAGTAGAAACACCCGTGTTTATGCCTGTTGGTACACAGGCAACGGTAAAAAGTCTTACACCTGCGGATTTAACCGATGATATTCAAGCCAGTATTATTTTAGGTAACACCTACCATCTTATGCTTAGACCAGGTGCAGATATTGTCGAGAAAATGGGTGGTTTGCATCAGTTTATGGCTTGGAATCGACCTATTTTAACCGATTCAGGCGGCTTTCAAGTTTGGTCTTTGGGTGATTTGCGAAAAATAGAAGCTGATGGCGTGCGTTTTCAATCGCATATTGATGGTTCACGCTGGTTTCTTGGTCCCAAAGAAAGCATGGAAATTCAACGCAAGCTTGGCTCAGATATTGTCATGGCATTCGATGAATGTACGCCTTACCCAGCCACCTATGAGGAAGCACGTTCATCTATGGAGATGTCTATGCGCTGGGCTGCTGATTGTCGTGAACACCTACCCGTCAATGATACACAAGCACTATTTGGCATTGTGCAGGGTGGCATGTATGACGATTTACGCCGCGAAAGTTTGCATGCTATTAGTGATATGGATTTTGAAGGGATTGCGATTGGTGGTCTTTCAGTCGGTGAACCCAAAGAGGAAATGCTAGCGTCCTTGGATGCACTTTCCGACCATCTTCCAGTCGATAAACCCCACTATGTGATGGGCGTTGGTACGCCAGATGACCTTATCGAGGGCATTGATCGCGGCATTGACATGTTTGACTGTGTGATGCCAAGTCGTAATGCACGCAATGGAACACTGTTCACAGACGATGGTAAAATAAACATTAAAAACCTTAAACATCAAACAGATAGCACCCCTATCATGGAAGACTGCACATGTTACACATGCCGTAATTTTTCTCGCGCGTACCTGCGTCATTTGTACATGGCGAAAGAAATTTTAAGTTCAAGGTTGAATACTTTGCATAACCTTCACTACTATTGCGATCTCATGCAACGCGCCAGAGATGCCATTGAGGGGGATAACTGGCGTGAGTTTCGTGACCAATTTTTACAAAGATACCGTAATAAACAATCATAACAATCGAATAACCCATAGGAGTTTTATTCAAATGAACAACATTATCCGTTCTATTTTCACCAGTATCGCAGCATTGCTTGCATTCACAACACCAGCCTTTGCTGAAGGTGGAGCTCCAGCAAGCGGCTTTACGCAGCTAGTTCCACTTATTTTGATTATGTTGGTTTTCTGGTTCTTATTAATTCGCCCACAGCAAAATCGTGCCAAAGAACATCGTAGCCTGATTGAAAGCTTGAAAAAAGGTGACAAAGTGATTACCAATGCTGGTATTTTTGGCTCTGTTACTGATGTAAAAGATAATTATTTGAACATTGAAATTGCCGATGGTGTCCGTATCAAAATTCAACGTGATGCTGTTGCAGCACTATCAGATTAATCATTACTGACGCTTTAATTATTTAATAAATAGACGTACAAGGAACACATCATGCACGCATATCCGCGCTGGAAAGCTTGGCTTATTCTTATCACTTTGGTGGTCTCTGTTATGGGGGCTCTCCCAAATATTACTTCAGTCCCCTCATGGTGGCCTAGCTCATTAAGCAAACCCATGAATCTTGGCTTGGATTTAAAGGGTGGGATTCATCTGGTTGTGGATGTGGATGTAAATGTCGCTGTTTCAACCCGTGTTGAAGAAGAAGTTAGTACCGTGCGCAGTGTTTTGCGTAGTCATAAAATCCGCTACAGTAAGCTCGAAGCCAAGGGCGACACCATCTTCGTAGCACTGAAAAAGTCCGGTGAATTAACCCAAGCTCAAAAGCTGATTGCAGATGCTCTACCAAAATATACTTCCGAACTTGTCGGTGACACGCTTCATTTCAAAGTCACTGAATCCGAAGCCAAAGAAATTAAACACAATGCTGTAGATCAATCTATTGAAGTTATTCGCCATCGTATTGATGCACTAGGAACTACCGAACCTGTGATTGTACGCCAAGGTGAACGTCGTATTCTTGTTCAAATCCCTGGTTTTAATGATTCAGCCGCTGCCAAGGCTTTGATTGGACGTACAGCCGTATTGGAATTCAAACTTGTGGATGAAAAAGGTGATTTGGATAAAGCCCTACAAGGCAATATTCCTCCTGGTGATATGATTGTGTATGGCAACCAAGAAATACGTGGCGGCAAACCTTACAAACAGCCTTACTTGCTCAAAAAACGCACCGAACTTTCTGGCTCCTTGATCGCCGATGCACGTGTATCCATTGATTCACGTAGTAATGAATATGCCGTCACCTTGAAATTCAACAGCAAAGGCGCACGCATTTTTGATAAACTCACCAAGGCTCATGTTGGAGAACGCTTTGCTATTATCCTAGAAGGCACAGTTAATTCTGCGCCGGTTATTCGCGAACGTATTTCAGGTGGTACAGCTCAAATCACCGGCAGTTTTTCTCCTACAGAAGCGCGCAACCTATCCATCGTATTACGCGCCGGTGCATTGCCTGCCCCTGTTAAAGTCGTGGAAGAACGCTCTATTGGTCCCAGCCTAGGTCAAGACTCTATCGACCAAGGTTTTGAGTCTATCATTATCGGTGCCATTCTCGTATTGATTTTCATGATCGTTTATTATCGTTTATTTGGTCTTGTTGCTAATATTGCTTTGGTTTTTAATATGGTCTTATTGGTTGCTGCCATGAGTATGATTGGTGCAACCCTTACCTTACCTGGCATGGCAGGTATCGTATTAACCATTGGTATGGCAGTGGATGCCAACGTACTTATTTTTGAACGTATTCGAGAAGAATTACACATCGGAAAAACGCCACTAGCAGCCATTGATAGTGGTTATGGCAAAGCTTTTCTTACCATTGTTGATGCCAATATCACTACATTAATTGCTGCAATTGTATTATTCCAATTTGGTACAGGCCCTGTGAAAGGTTTCGCGGTAACCTTATCCGTTGGTATTATCGCTTCGATGTTTACCGCCATCATGGTTACACGTGCAATTATTGCATATTCCACAGCCAAACGTGACCGCATTGAAAAGCTGAGCATTTAGGAGATAACCATGCAACTTATTAACCCTGATTCAAATATTGATTTCATAGGCAAACGTAAAATTGCACTTGGTCTATCAACCCTGTTGATTATCATTTCATTGCTGACACTGATTCCTGGTATTCGCGGACTTAACTTCGGCATTGATTTTACGGGTGGAACACTGGTTGAAGTAAAATTCAAAGAGGCTCCAAGTATTTCTGATGTCCGCACCAGCATCAAACCTGCTGGTTATGAACAAGCGATTATTCAACAATTTGGTAGCCCTGAAGAGATTTTGATTCGTGTACAAAACAAAGAATCGGAAAATTCATCCAGTATCAGCAATGCGATTTTGAAGGGTTTAAAATCTCATTTTGGCGCTGAAAATATTGATATGCGCCGTGTTGAATTTGTCGGCCCCCAAGTAGGTGAGGAACTCACCCAAGCAGGTATTAGTGCTGTACTTATCGCTATGCTGGCGATTCTTATTTATGTCACATTACGATTTGAATTCCGTTTCGCCGCTGGCGCTGATGCTGCGTTAATGCATGATATTACCATTGTATTGGGTGTGTTCGCGCTTACAGGAAGTGAATTTTCATTACCTGTAATTGCCGCAATTCTTGCCGTGATTGGTTACTCCTTGAATGATACAATCGTGGTATTTGACCGTATCCGAGAAAATCTCGAAGCCAACCGCAAACTCAAACATCCAGAAGATGAAGCAAAAGTATGTAATGATTCCATTAACCAAACCCTAGCGCGTACATTGATGACCTCATTCACAACGCTGTTGGTCGTATTGGCACTTTTCTTCCTAGGTGGTGAAGTCATTCATGGTTTTGCATTTGCATTGCTTGTCGGTATTTTAGTGGGCACCTACTCTTCTATTTTTATTGCAAGCCCAATCATGCTTCGTTTGAAAGGTCTATTACAAACATCCGAAGAAGATTTAAAAGAAATGGATGCACGGCCATAAAGGTTCTTTCCTATGCTTGAAGGCGGCTCTTTTCGTGCTGATGTCTCACCTGATATTATTGCAGGCACGCCCTTAATCCGTGGCTATGGCGATGATTACTTCAAGATTGCTCACACAAATTACAGTGCGGGCATAAGCATACATCAAAATCATATTACCTCCCCTTGGGGGCCTGAACGCTTGCGAGAGCTAGATATGGAACACCTGCAACATATATTGAATCAACCACCAGAAGTGTTGGTGATTGGCACTGGTCGTCAAACTTATTTTCCAAGTGAAGTCGTATTACAAACACTGGCTGATGCCCATATTGGTTTTGAGTGCATGGATTCACGCGCTGCTGCACGAACTTACAATATTCTTGTTGCTGAAGGACGCGTGGTATCGGCTGTTTTCTTGCTTCCAAATGCTCGAAATTAATACAACTTTTAAGAAAAATATCACCTGCTCAAAGACTCTAAAAAATTGACATCAACAACGAACCATCTAGTTTCTACCTGAAAACAACTATTTCATAACGCAAGGATGAGTCGTATGGATACAATGATTGGTATTGATATTGGTTTTGGGTTTACCAAAGCAACAGATGGTAAAAACTTCCATGTTTTCAAGTCTATTTATGGCGAAGCTGTTGATTTTCAGTTTAAAGAATCCTTATTAAACACCAATAATCAACAGGATGAACACCTGCAGATTGATGTTGATGATGCCTCTTACTTTGTAGGTGAACTCGCCGAACGCCAGAGCTCCAATCGCCAATTTACCCTAGATCAAACCCAGTTTATTGCATCATCTACAAAAATATTAGCATTGGCAGCTCTCACACATTTTATGAGTGACAATAAACAATCATTTAAGCTCGTGGTTGGTCTACCTATTGGACATTACCGAGAATATAAAACCGAATTAGCCGACATGCTTCGCCAGTCACACCATATCGTTACAACAAATAGTAAAGGTGTACGCAAAGATATGGTAATTGGTATTACAGATGTCAAGGTCATCCCACAACCCATTGGCTCAGTCATGGATCGTTTGCTTAATGATGCAGGCAAAGGTGCAGATCAACGTTTTGCCAATGAAAAAATTGGCGTAATTGATATTGGTTTTCGTACCAGTGATTATACCATTTCTGATAAAGCCCGTTATTCCGAACGTGGTAGCCTGACCACGCAAAATGGTATTTCAAAAGCTTTTGAAGTTATTGCTAATAAACTAAAAGATAATTGCGGCATCAATGTTGAGCTGTACCGCTTATTCGATGCCATTGAAACAGGTAGCATTAAAATTCGTGGTAAAGGTTATGATTTAAGAAAAATAACCCAAATTGCCTTTCAACAATTGGCTGCAAATATTGCCTCCGATGCCAATCGCTTATGGAATGATGATTGGGATATCGATGCCATTATGATTACAGGTGGCGGCGGATCTGTGCTCGCACCCCATTTGCAACCACTTCTAGAAGGTGTGATTGTTCCCATTGAGCAAGATCTTGATTATCGTCTGCATAATGTCCGTGGTTATGTAAAATACGGTCGTAATATATGGTCATCAAAACCAACACCTAAACCCGAAAGTACACCTGAGCCTGAAACGACATCCGAGGAATAAACGTGCCCCACTACGAACTTAGTATTGAAACCCATTTTTCTGCAGCCCATCAATTGCGCGGTTATCCTGGTGATTGTGCGCGACTGCACGGTCATAACTGGCATGTAAAACTCTTTGTCACATGCTCAGAGCTTGATGAGCTTGGTTTGGGCATTGATTATAAAATCATGAAGTCTGAGCTCAAGTCAGCTATTAAAAAATGGGATCATTATAATTTAAACGATATTAAACCTTTTGATAAAATAAATCCCAGCAGTGAAAATGTTGCGCGTTTATTATTCGAAGAAATGGTTGGACGTTTAAATAACGATCGTTTATACGTTTCACGCATTGAAGTTGCTGAGACCTGTACTGCCAAAGTAAGTTATTGGATTGATTAAAATAGTTACACCTTAAACCAAACGAAGAAGGGAGACATTATGTCAGATAAAGATAGCTCAGAAGACATAGAAAGAACCATTCGCCTCAATACAAATAAGGTTATGGATCCTTATGATAACCCTACCCCGCCTTCCGTTGATAGTATCGAAGACCTATTTAATAGTGATGACTTTTCTAACACCTCTGATGCTTCATTCGAACTGCCTGACGAGGCTATCGTATCCTCACCAGAAAATGTTGATTTTGATGACCTCACCAAAGAAATGAATCAACTTAGTGACGAATTTGACCTCAATGCTCTTGAGGAAGTAAGCGATAATGTGCCAGCGCCTGTAAAAGAAGATAAACCTATAGAAAAGAAGGTGACTGAAAAGGTTAGCAGCGCCCCCACAAACGAAACAGCTCCAGAAACAATGCCGGTTACTGCAATAGAAGATGAACCTGTAGAAAAGAAGAACGCTGAAAAAATCAGTAGCACAAACCAAACAACTTCAAAGGCAAGTGCAGCAAAAAATCAACAAGATCATATATCAAAGCCAGAGATAGACTCAACTGATAAAAAAGAGATAAAAAAAGAAAAAGAACCTGCTCCTATACCAATAGCAAAAAAAGCAGTTGCTAATACAAATAAACCATCAAATGGGATTAGTATCGCCATGCTTTTCATTTCCCTTATCGCGCTTGCAGCAGGGTTTACAGGGGCATGGACAAGCATGTCTTTACAATCTCAAATTGATAAACTCTCTACCCAACTCAGCGCAGCAGAAAATACCCGTTTGGACAACCAAGCAAAGCTTATTACTATGCAAGCAGAACTAAGCTCACTCAAACAAACATTGGCAGATCTAAAGCTTCAACATGAAACCCCAGCTTTGATAAAGAGTGAGCCTGCTAAAGTTGTGAAACCTGCCAAAAAATTATCTCCCGCAACGATTACACCTACCACCCCTATAAAAGAAGTGAAGCCCACGCTTCTTAAAAACACATGGAATGTAATCATATCGTCACATGATTCGATAAAAAAAGCCAAATCTGAACAACAACGTGAATCAATAAAAAGTATGAATACAAGCATTGTTCCTGTCGTGGTGAAAGGTAAAAACTGGTATCGTATTGTTGCTACGGGTTTTACAGACAAGCAACAAGCAGTAAATTTTGCACAAAAACTAAAGCAACAGGGTATTTCTGACGCTTGGGTTCAATACAATAAATAA
>Ga0114934_10000977_pt1 | contig 18591 bp, 18 predicted proteins | sample 4SBtaG_2_FD_99695 | JGI IMG/M metagenome (GOLD analysis project Ga0114934, IMG submission 99695) | Deep subsurface microbial communities from Kolumbo volcano to uncover new lineages of life (NeLLi) - 4SBTROV10_white metaG | ecosystem: Environmental > Aquatic > Marine > Volcanic ...
AGGATCTTTCCTACGAGGAGATCAGCGAGCTGCTGAACCTGCCGCGCGGCACAGTCAAGTCACGGCTCCACCGAGCCCGGGCCGAGCTGGCTCGCCGTCTCAATCGCAACGTGTCCCGCGCCGACGTACTCTAAGCCCCGGAAACCCACCCTCCTTGCACAGCTTCTTCGCCATCAACCGACTCAGCGCCTACATCGACGGAGAGCTGCCCGACAACGAGGCGGCCGAGGTCGAGCGCGCGATCGCCGCGGATCCGTCGGTCCGCGACGAATACCAGCGCATGCTTTCGACCGTCGAGCTGCTGCGGACCCGCGGACCACTCCAGGCCCCTCCGACGCTGCACGGGGCGATCCTGGCGCGGGTCGCCGACGAGCCGGATCCGGTGGTCGGATTCTGGGCCCGGCTGCTGGCGCCCTTCCACGCCATCCCCATGGAAGCCGTCGGGGTGGTGTTTGCCGTCGTGGCGGTGGTGGTGCTGATCAACCAGAAACCGGGCATGGATGCCCCCCCGGCAGATCCCGCACCAGCAGCGGTGGAGCGTGCAGAGGAAGCCGCACCCCCGCCACTCGAGCAGGCACTGCCACAGCAACCTCCCAAGCTGGCGTCGCGCCCCGAGCAGCCGGCCCCGCCGGCCCCAGAAGCCGGCCTGCCCGCCAAGCCGATGGGCACCAGCGCCGCCCGCACCGGCTCGGGCGTCGGGACCCAGGGCGCCGAGACCACCCAAGCCAAGGGCGGCGACAAGTCCGGCGGCAAGAAGGCGCCTTCCAAGAAAGACGCCCGGGTCCAAAAGGTCACCCCGCCCAAACAGGCCTACGAGCCCGAGTGGGAGCAGCAGGGCGACGACCACTCCACCGGCTACGGCGAACCCAACGCCTTGCAGACCCGGCCCTACTACTACCGGCTGGACCCGCGGGACCAGCACGGCCTGCGCGAGCTTCGCAAGCTCGCTGCCCGCTACGGAGGCTCTCTGAAGTACCTGGACGGCCGGGCCTTCCAGGACCAGACCCTCCAGGACGGTGATCTGGTCGACCTGAGGGCCGACGTGCCCTCGGACCAGGTCGAGGCCTTCGTCGCAGCGCTCAAGCAGCTGGGCCTGGTGGTGCCGATCGCGTCCTACGACGGCAGCCTGCACGGCGGCGGCATGACCCAGGTGCGCGTCCAGGTGCGCTTCAACCCTTAGAGGTCTCGGGGGATCGAGGGGCACAGCGCATTGGGTTGTCGCTGGGTGGCTGGTGGGGGGTCAACCGGGAACCTGCCTGCGGTGGCGGCGGGTTGGCCTGGGCGCTTGAGTGAGCGGGGCCGGCTGGGCCGGCGCCGGCGATTTTATGTTCCCTCCGAGGGTGCCATCGTCGGGCGGCGAGGCCGGCAGGGTGCCAACTGGATTCAAACAGGTCAAACAGGGGTCAGGAACCTTTTGTTAAGCATTATCGATTCAGACTTGGATCGTTTTCATGGCATCTTCTAAATCAAGGGCATGACTCTCACTTAGCGTTTGCGATCGGCGAACCCTGGGGTGTCAACCTCGGACAGGGCACATGTCGGCTGCTGGTCGGTGCGACGCCGGTCCTGGCGGGCGCAGGGCCGGCACGGATCCTGCCAGGGGCGTCGGCGGAGGTGACTGATGCCCTTGAATCCCCCCTTCGCCAATGAAGGCCCGCGGGACCGCTACGCCCGAACCGATGGCCGGGACTTCGGCGACGTGGAGCTGCTCGCGCTGGTGCTCGGCACCGGCACGGCGCAGCGGTCCAGCCGGACCATCGCGGCCGACCTGGTCGACCGCTTCGGCGGCCCCGCGGGCATCGCTGTGGCACCCGTGCACGCCCTGGCCCAGGTCCACGGGGTCGGGCCCGCCCGTGCGGTCCGGCTCCACGCCGCCTGTCGCCTGTCCCGTCGGGCCTGGCCCCGCGCTGGCCGGGTCATCCGCAGCGCGGACCAGGCCTGGCTCGCCCTCCGGACGACCCTCGAAGGCCTGCCGGTCGAAGAACTTCACGCGCTCTACCTCGACGCCAGGAACCGGATCAGGCTCCACCGCAGGGTCAGCGTCGGCACCGCCCGCTTCACCTTTGTCGACCCCCCTTCGGTCCTGGGTCCGGCGCTGGCCTGCGGGGCGACGAGCCTGCTGATCGCTCACAACCACCCGAGCGGCGACCCGGAGCCCTCCTCCCAGGACATCGAGAGCACCCGTCGCCTGGCCCTGGCCGCCAGAGCGGTCGGCCTGCCCCTGCTCGACCACCTGGTCACCGGCGAGGGCTGCTACGTCTCCCTGGCCGAGCGCGGGGTTCTGGGCCCGTGGACGGAACCGACCGTCAGCACCACGGGTTAGTCCCGCGCCATGCTTCCCGACCTTTTCAGCGTCGAGGGCACTGCCCTCACCCTCCACACCTATGGGCTGATGCTCATGCTCGCGTTCGGTGTGGCGATCGGCGTGGCCCACCTGCGAGCCCGGGTGGTGGGCGTCGACCCCGACCACCTGTTGCCCTTGGCGGTGCTGGCCATCCTGGGGGGCATCTTCGGCTCCCGCCTGCTGCACCTGGCGATGGCCGAGCCCAAGCTCTTCTTCGCCAAGCCATGGGTCCTGTTCGATCTGACCCAGGGCGGCATGGCGGTCATCGGCGGTGTGGTCAGCAGCATCCTGATGTGCGGCGCCTATGCCTACAAGAAGGGCCTCCCCGTCCTCAAGCTGGCCGACGCCGTGGCCCCCTGCATCCTGATCGGCCAGGCCATCGGGCGCGTGGGCTGCTTCGCCGGCGGCTGCTGCCACGGCCGGGTCTGCCACATCGCCCCTGGGGACTCGCTCACCGGGAGCGTGTTCCCCGGCGGGGAGATCGTGCAGGTCGAGGGCTTCCCCTTCATCACCATGGTCATGGAGCGCGGCGTCGGGGTCGGCAACATCTCGGGCGTGCCGATCTACCCGACCCAGCTCTGGGAGGCGACGGGCACGTTCCTGCTGTTCGTGATCCTGAGCCTGCTGTTCCGCTACGCACGCAAGTTCGACGGCCAGATCATGGCGCTGTACCTGATGAGCTACGCCGGCCTGCGGTACTTCATCGAGACCTTCCGCGGGGACAGCATCCGCGGCACCGAGTACTTCGGCATGTTCTCCACCAGCCAGCTCGGGTCGATCGGCATGGCGACGGCCGGCGTGCTGCTGGCGGTCTACGGCCTGACCCGCGGCTTCGGCGACGAGACGCCCTACACGGCCGAGAACGACCCGACCACGGACGTGCTGGGTCTATAGTTCCGCCATGCGGATCCTCCTGGTGGGCCTGGCGACGCTGACGGCAGCCGGCTGCATCCCCCTCGACAACGACCTGGACGGTGACGGGTGGCCGGGGGACTGCGACGAGAGCGATCCGGGTATCCACCCCGCGGCGATCGAGGTCCTGGACGAGCTGGATCAGGACTGCGACGGCGTCACCGACGAAGGTGCGACCCTGGGCCCGGACGACCTGACCCTGTGGGAGCCAAGGGAACAGGAAGTCATCGGTGAGCGCCTGGCGGCGGATCCAACGACCCAGGTGTTGGCGCTGGGCGCCGACAATGGGGTGGTCATGCGCCAGGCAGCACCGCCCGACGTCAACGACAAGCTGAGCTCCGCCGACAACGTCACCCTGGGGGTCGACAGCGGCGAGCTGTCCGGCCTGGCCATCCGGGGCGACGTCCGCGTGGTGGCCGGCGTGGTCGGGTCCGACACCGTTCGGGTGGCCTGGGACCAGGGCACGAGCATGCCGGGGAGTGGCTTCGAGTCCGAGCCAGTGGGCGGGCGGCCGGTCCTGTGGGTCAGCGACGGCACGTCGGAACCCCTCTGGGTTGCCGGCCTGCCCGACCACGACGGCGGCGGCGGGATCTCCTGGTGGCGCGAGTCCGGTGGCCCGATCCCCACCGAAGTGGCCCAGGGCGACGACCAGGCAGACCTGTGCGTGGGCTGGGCCATCGCCGCGTGGGACAACGGCTCGGGCGACACCCTGGTGCTCACGGATCCTTGCCACAGCGCGCTCTACCTGGTCGACGTCTTCGCCCTGACGAGCATGGTCGAGCTGGTAGACATCATCGACGGCCCCGCCGAGACCGTGCGCTACCTGGCGCTACAGACCGAGCTCTCCGACGTCGGGACCTGGGCCGCGACGACACGCCTGGACGGCAACGACGACACTGACGTGGTGCTCGTGGCGGGCCTGCTCGACGGATCCGGTGGCCAGACGGTCTTGGTGGTCCCAGACGTGGCCGAGCAGAGCACCGGCCAGCCGCTGACGCCGGTGGCCGTGCTCAGCCTACCGGGCACAGACGCCCCCCGCGCACTTGCGCTCCAGGGCCGCCTGCTGGCGGTCTCGGACCCAGCAGGTGACGGCGCGGTCCACGTGTACGACCTGGGCGAAGGCACGGAGGCCGCGCGGCTCATGGTGTCGATCGATGGCCAGGACGGCTGGCGCCTGGGCACTGCGCTGTCCTGGCTCAACGGCGAGCCATGGGGCCCGGGGCCCCGGCTGTTCATGGGCGCCCCCGGATACCCCAACCAGGGTGCGCTCGCATCGGTCGTCCTGGAGACGCTCTCCTCACAGGGCGCCCGCTGATCCGGCGTTGTCCTTGCGGATACCCTGCCCGAGCACCCGCTCCAGCTGGTACCGACCCAGTGTTCGCGGCAGCGATGGCGCGAGCGCCGCGGTCGTTCCACCCACCATGACTCAGCCTCCCGGCTCCTGGCTACGGAGTCCGCGACCGATCGGATCGGTCGAAGGGCGTCGGGGGCGGGGCCGGTGTCACATCACGGTCGCACCCCGATCGTCAGAGCCACAGAAGGCACCGGCCGCACCCAGTCGCTCGTGTCCTCGTCGGAGTCGAGGTTCGCCGCGGACCACAGGCGGGCCCCCGCCTCCAGGCCCACCCAGACCGGTCCGACCAGGCCGTGGCCCCGGATCCCGACGAGCGCCGACGTGGCCGGGCGGGGCTGGCCGTCGATGACCCGAGCCGTCAAGGCGCCTTCGACCAGCGGGCCCACCCCGAACCGACCCGGGGTGGTCCAGCTGTACCGGAGTCCGCCGGTCAGCGCGGTCACCGGCTCGACGCCGAGCACGGACACGGGACCGCGGGCCCCGTTGACGCTCACGCCCAGCATGTGACGTCCTCGGCTGGGGTCCCGCGGCAGCCACCAGCCCACGATGCGGCCTGAGAACCAGGGCAGCGTCAGCGCGTCGAGCTCCAGGCCAGCGCCTGCGGAGAGGACCAGGTGGCGGTCGCGCTCGGCGACCAGCGCCGCAACATCGACCTTCTGGCCGGGGCGCAGGCGGGTGCGCGTGTGCAAGAGGACCTGGTCGGCGTGGGTGACCTGGAGCTCCCGGAGACCTGGGTCCACCGGGCCTGGGCCCCTGGGCTGGCCGTCCACTCGGAGGGTCTCGTTCTCGCCCAGGGGGGGCAGGTAGAGCATGGCCCGCGCTGCCGCGGTGCGTTGGTCTTCGTCCCCGGCGAGGAAGATCTGGTCCCGCCCGACCTGGGTGGTCTCGATCCATGGGGTCTGGCGCCCCTGGGTCCGGGCGATGGTGTGCTCCATCGCGTAGGTGTGCGCCTCGATGACGTCGACCAGCGCGTCGCCGTCCATGTCGCCCTCGCCCGCCAGGGCCTGGGTGAAGTAGTGGCTGTACACGCCGTTCTGCAGGCTGTCGTCTTCGAGGGCGGGCTGGTCGTAGTGGGCGGCGAACAGCCGGGCTTCGAAGCGCCCGACGGCCTGGGTCGCCGGAGGGGGAGCCTTGCCTCGGCTCTTCTTCAGCAAGGCCTTGGCGTCGGCGCCCAGGGCCGAGCGACCCGTGCCGCTGTGACAGGCATCCACCACCATCACGCGGTGCCGAGCCGGCAGCCCCGAGACCGTGTCCGCCAGGTCGTCGACCTTGAGCCCGGTGCCGACCGGGTCGTCCAGTCGCGACTCCGAAGCCAGCAGGTACAGCTCGGTCCCGCTCGTCGGCAGGTACATCGTGCCGTGGCCGGCGAAGTAGAACAGCAGGGTGTCCTCCCGGCCCAGGGTGCGGGTGAGCTCGGCCAGGGCGCCTTCGATCTCCCGCCGACTGACCCGACCGCTGAGCACCTCGACGTGATCGAAGCCACCGCCGTCTTGCGCGATCAGGGTCGCCGCAAGATCATGGCCATCCTTGGCGGCGAAGCGCAGGTCGCCCAGCTCCGGATCCTCATAGTCGTCGATGCCGATGATCAGGGCGAAGCGACGAGCGGCGTAGGCGTCGTCCAGGCCCGTCGGCGCCTCGGCGTCCTGGACGACTCCCCGCGGGGCCGCCAGCGCTGTACCCAGGACTAGCCACCCAATCATCACGCCTTGGATCATCGCACGTCCGGAGAGGGGTCCATGGGCGACTACTGCCCGGCGCCGCCAAGTGTCACAGCAGCCCCGCGATCCCCAGTCCGCGCACCGCCAGCGCACACGCAGCGAGCAACAGCACGACCCCCAGAGCCCGACGGCGAACCGCCGCACCGCGCCAGGCGCCGCCCAGGGAACCGAGCCCGAAGCAGGCGATCAGGGCCACGGTCAGCGGGGCCTGCTGGAGTCCCAGTCCGGCGACGAGCACGGCCAGGCCCGGGACCTGGGACGATCCGCGGCCTCGCAGGAGCCACAGCGCCGCCGACAAGACCAGGGCAGCGCTGACCAAGGGGACCCAGGGGAGCGCAAGCTGAGGCACGAAGCGGGCTCCCAACAACAGCACCGGCGCCGTGAGCGCCAGCAGCCCCAGCCCCTGACCGGCCGCGGCCCGAAGCCGGCGCCCGGCCCCGGCCACAGCGCCGATGCCCAGGGCCAGGACCAGTCCTGCCAGAGCCGCGCCCGTGCCGAGCTGTCCGGAGAGCCAGCGCAGGTGCCAAGGCACGGCCAGAGCCCGATGGGCCATCCGGGGCGCAGCCGAGTCCCCCACCAGCGGCCCCAGGAGCCGGTCCAGCGGTCCATGGGGGTCCAGCTGCACGAGCAGCTCCGTGACCCTGGACTCCTCCTCCATGCGCCAGCGGGCCTCGCGCAGGTTCCGGATCTGGCCTTCCTTTTGGTCGAACAGCGACGATGCCAGCACCTGGACCTGAGGGTCCACCTGGACCTCGACGTAGTGGAACGCTGTATCGGCGGGGAAGTTTTCGTTGATCAGCTTGAACCGCTGAGGCCCCGGATCGGGGCCGAAGCCGGCCTGGAGCACCAGGTGGAAGGAGAAGAAGCGGCTGTTGCCCTTGGGGACCTCCTCGCGATCGGCGACCCGCTCCAGCGCCACCAGGGCGCCGTCGTGCTTGAGCAGCAAGCCGTCAGCGAGTTCGTCGAGGCGAGCCGCGGTGTAGGCGTCCGGGGTCTCACCGGAGGCCTCGAGCTCGCGCAACACCTGACGGACCGGGACCTCGATCCGGTAGTCCACCACGACCTGCCCGGTGCCCAGCTCGATGACCGTGCGGTGTCCGATCCGCTCGGCCGAGAACGGGTGGGCCCAGGCGACCCCGAGCCAGAGCGCCACCCAGGCACTCACCGGCGACCTAGCCAGTCGCAGTGCGCGGGCGGGTTGTGTCCCCCGCTGGAAGCGACCAGCGCCTGGGCGCCCGTGAGCAGGCGATCCAATCTGGCCCCAGCGGCACAGTCGCCGGCGAACACCACGGTCGTCGCGTCGAGGATCACCCGAAAGACAAGATCCCCGACGTCCAGCCCCTGGATCCGGACCCCGGGCAGGTCCAGCGCATCCCCGTGGAACATGGACTCCAGGGTCAGATCCAGCGAGCCCGCCCGGGCGTCGACCTGGCGGGCGGCGGCAGCGAGGGCCGGCACCGCTTCGTCGGCCAGGGCGTGGGCCAGCACCAGGGGAGCCCGGCGCGGCACCGCCGCTTGCTGCAGCAGCAGCGGGAACAGGCCGGCGGCGCGACCGACCGCAGGGCCGGTGAACAAGACCGCGTCCAGGCGTGGCGACGGCTCGGCGCGGGACCAGGCCCGGGCGAACCCGTCCTGGGGGTCCACGGCCAGCGCACTGCCGGGCCAGGTGAGCGCCCAGCCGACGCCCAGGTCGTACAGGCCCACCGGACCGGTTCGCCAGGCCGGCGCGGTCACGGTCGGGGTCCCTGGGGCGGCCGATCGACCCAGTCGGCGATCAGGGGAAAGATCTCGTCTTGGGCGTGGTCCCCCAGAGGCAGGTCCAGGTGGCCATAGTCGGCGGCGAAGCCGTGGGCCCGGCCAGCGATGACGAAGCGCTTCTCGGCGGCCCCGACCCCTTGGTAGTAGGCGTGCACCCGGTCCGGCGGCGCCACCCGATCCGCGCGTCCGGCGATCACCAGCGTGGGGGTCTCGACCCGCCCCAGCAGGGCGCCGTAGTCGATGGCGCCATCGGCGGTGGTGAAGGATCCGGTGCGCAGGGCCTGGCCGAATTGCTTGAGCTCGCCGCCTACCAGCGGTGACACGACCCGTTGGTACATGCGGGTCCGGGCGTCGCCAGACAGGTCGTTGAACAGCAGGTCGTCCACCGGGGTGACCCGACCGGGCAGAGCACCCTGGATCCGGGCGGCCAGGGGGCTCGGCACGACCGGGAGCAGAGGTCCATAGATGCGCGCGGCCCACAGGCTCGTCTGGAGCAGGGGGTCCGGGTCGGAGAAGTCCATCGGAGAGCCGACGGCCACCAGGCTGCTGAGGCTCCCGTCGCCCCCCGGGTGGCTGCTGGCGTAGATGGCGGCGACCATGCCGCCGAGGGAGTGACCGACCAGCGCCACCTGGGGCTGGGCCGTCTCGCGCTTCACGTACGCGACAGCGGCGGGCAGGTCCTGCAGGCCATAGTCGTCGACCGTCCACCCCGAGCGCAGGCGCTTGCCGCCCACACGGAACCGGCTGTCCCCGTGGCCTCGCAGATCCAGCAGCCAGGCGTCGAGGCCCTGGTCGGCCAGGTAGGCGCCAAGGGAGCGGCCGGGCTCCAGGTCCCAGCAGTGGTGGTTCGACGAGATGCCGTGGATGACCAGCACCGGCCGGCCGGCGGGTGCCGCGTGCCGGTGGAGCACCAGCTCGGCGCCGTCGTCGGTCTGGACCGTGTGGCGCTCGGTGGCGTCGCACTGGGCCGCTGCTGGTGCGTGGTCGTGGTCGAAGCAGCCGGACAGCACGAGCGCGGCCATGGCCAGGGCGGTCCTCACGATCCGTCCGCCAGGAATTCGGCGACCCGCTCGCCGTGTCGGGGCTCGAGCAACAGCTCGGCGTGGGTCGGGTCGTGCAGGCCCAGGGACTGGATGCCCACCCGGTGCCAGCTTCGGCCGGGCCAGCCCTGGGAGGGCCGCCGCACCGTCTCGGGTGGCGCCACCGGGTCCATGTCCGAGGCCAGCAAGAGCACCGGCTGGGTGGGCGGCACGAAGTCGGGGAAGATCGTGGCCCAGTCCACGTACGACCGCGCGAGCTCGCCCGAGCAAGGGGCCCCGGGAAGCTCACCGACGAGTTCCTGGGGCCAGGGCAGCCCTTCGGCGACAGGTCCCTGGGGGGCCTGGGCGACCACTGGCGCGGCGTGGGGCCCCAGAGGCGTGCCGACCAGTGCCAGCCGCTCGGCGGGCAGCTCGGCCATCAACGCGAGCACCCCGCCATAGCCGTGGGCGGCCACCACCAGCGGCCCCCGGGACACGTGGAGCTCGTCGGCCGCTGCCCGGAGCTCGGCAGCGGCGTCCTGGGGCTCCTGCCCCCTGGGCGGCAGCGCAAACAGCCAGGCGTCGAAGCCGTGTCCCTCCAGGACCTCGGCCCAGCCCAGCCAGGCGGTGGGGTCCACGCAGGGCGTGGTCACGATCAAGGCCACTGGCGCGTCCGGGACCGGGCGCCCCGCGTCGATCAGCGGGGCGCCGGCCATGGCCAGCGGACCGAGCAGGGCCAGCAACACCGCGGCGCTCAGCCCAGCACGTGGGGCAGCTGGCGCACGGTCTCGACCCGCCCGAGCATGCTCTTGTCGTTGTCCAGCGAGAAGGCCCGGCCGTGGCCCAGGTCGTCGACCAACACGGTCCGCACGCCGCCCACGAGGGCCTGGAGCTGGTCGGTGTCCCCGGCAGCAGGGGCGTCGTAGAGGCCCAGGACGATGCGATCGCTGGTGGGATCGAATTCCCAGTGCCCGGCCAGACAGCCCCGGCGCAGGACCACCCGCTGCCAGGTGGTCTTCAGCTGGGCGATGGGCTTGGTGCGAGCGCCACCGACCCGCAGCTCCCGGTCGTGGTGCCGCGGCTGGGCGATCCAGGCCATGCGGTTGCGGTAGTCGGTGTAGGGGTCCAGGAAGGGCAGCAGGTTCCACTCGGCGACCGTGGCCTGAGCAAGTCCGTCCAGGTGGTCGGGGAGCACCATGAAGGGATCCTTGGGGTCGGCGCCCTCGACGTCGATGGGCACGGCCCCCAGGGTCTCCAGCGCGGCCTTGGCGTCGCGCTGTGTGGCGCCGGCCCAGTCAGCCAGCTCCCGCCGGGTGGCGGGCCCGGTCTGGGCCATGAACCGACCCATGAACGGGGCCGCGAGCGCGGACAGGTCGTCGGCCAACGTCACCCCTTCGAAGGGGCTCCGGGGCAGCACCCGCCAGGCATAGCTCTCTTTGTCCAGCCGGCCCGCCGCCAGGACCCGCCGGATCAGCCCCCGGGACTCCAGCAGCCGCAGCGAAAGGGGCAGGGTCGACGACATGCCCACTTTCTTGCCTGCGGCGCCCAGGCTGCGCACGGTGCCGTCGGGCAGTGCACGGCGGAGCTGCTGGGTGCTCCACTCGTGCTCGTGCAGGGCGGCGAGCACCGCACCGGCCACGTCTTCCAGCTCAGCCCAGCTGGTGCCGGCCCGCTCGACATCGCGGTCGTGCCGCTTCTTGGCCGTCAGCCAGCCCCATCGCAGGGCCACCGGGACGTCGGCCGCAGGCACCAGATAGATGCACCCCCGGGCGGCCGGCAGCACCCACAGCTCGCCGGCGTCGACAGCGGCGTCTACCCGCGCCCCGTCCACGGTCCCCTGGCGAGCCAGGAGCGACACATAGGCCGAAGCGCCTCCCAAGGTGCGCGGCCACCCATGTCGGGTGATGGTCGCGACCGGGTCGGTCCCTGTGGGCGCGGCAAGGCCCTGGTGGGTGCACCACGCCGCGCGCAGCTGGTCCTGGGTCAGCGTGGACATCGGGCCTCCGAAGCCGGTCACGCTTCCTAAACGATCGCCGGGGAAGCGTGCCAACCGCGCAATGCGTGATCCAGGTCTTGCCGTGTCGAGACTTCGGGCGTACCGTGTCCACGACCCCCCAGACGGGGTGTCGGGTCGGTCCAGGCAGATCGGCTCGTGGGGACTTCCTCCACAACCCCCACTGTCGGTGTCCGGCGGCAGACAGCGGGTTGCAGGTCGGGACCTGCGATGTCCAACGCGCCGAGAAAGGAGGTGATCCAGTGAAAAAAACCGTAGTGCTCTGCCAGGTGATGGCTTCGTAGCTCAGATCACTGGATCCCCCGGCGCATGACGCTGGCCCGCTCGCGGGCTGGACGCCGTGGGACTTGTGAGGTCGGGCTACATCCCGGCCGTCACCGCCCCCCCTGGGAGACCGGGTAGCACCCCCGGCGGACAGGAAGTCAGCGAGGACCTCGCGTCCTCCTCCCAGGGGGTTCCTCCACCGAGGAATCCAACCTTTCCTCCACCGCGCTCAGCCAATAGGGATCCGTCGCAACCCGCGACCCGGAGTCCCCATGGCTGGCCACTTCAACCAGTTCGTCTGGCACGACCTGAGCACCCTCGACATGGCCACCGCCACGGCGTTCTACACAGCCGTCTTTGGCTGGAGCACCCAGTCCGACGACCCGGACTACCACCAGTGGGCCAACGGCAAGCGCGGGCTGGGGGGCATGATGATCCTGGCCGAGCAGGCCAAGGCCATGGGCGCTCCGCCGAATTGGATGGGGTACATCAGCGTGGCCGACGTGGCCGCCAAGGCCGCCCAGGCCCAGGCCGCCGGCGCGACCGTCTACGTGCCGCCGACCGCGATCGACGGCGCCGGCCACTTCAGCGTGCTCGCCGACCCCCAGGGCGGGGTCTTCGCGCTGTACCAGTCCAACCGGGACTACGAACAGCCCGAAGCCGGTGTGGGCGACTTCTCCTGGGGCGAGCTCGCCACCGACGACCTGGCCGCCGCGACTGCGTTCTACGTGGGCCTGTTCGGCTGGGAGACCCAGGACACCGACATGGGCGGCGGCTGGATGTACCGGCTGTTCAAGGTCCCCGGCGGCTCCCGTCACCTGGGCGGCATGTTCCAGAAGGGCCCGGACATGCCCTTCCCTACGAATTGGCTGCACTACATCACGGTCAGCGACATCGACGCGGCCGTAGAGCGGATCAAGGCCGCCGGCGGCGCCGTCATGAACGGCCCGATGGACGTGCCCGGCGGCGACCGGGTCGCCCAGTGCAGCGACGACCAGGGCGCTGGCTTCGGACTCCACCAGAGTCCGGCGACGGAGTAGGCTCGGCCGCTGGAGCCACCCCAGGGGATCCCATGCTCACGCTCCTCGTCGCCCTGTCGCCCACCGCGACCGCCCAGTCCCTCACCGGCACCTACGACCTGGCCTGCTCCGATCTGGCGCTCACGGTCTCGTCGGGGCTGGGCGTCGACTCCCCCTTCGGCGCGACCACGGTCATCGACGACGTGCGAGACGTGCCCACCAGCTGCGCCGGCACCGACGCCGCCGACCTGGACGCCTTCGAGACCGCGGTCGAGACCGACTGCCTGGCCGCCGGTGTGGCCGTGCTCGACTGCGCCGCCATCGCGGCGTCGTTCCGGGCGTCGATCGAGGACTTCGACGACCGCCGGGACGAGCTCATCCCAGCGTCGGTAGACCTGACGGTGGGGGACCAGATCTCGTCCGGCGTGCGCGAGCTGGCCGGCGACCACACCTATGGAGACGGCTCTGTGATCTCCTGGGACTACGAGCTCCGGCGGCGCAGCCTGACCAAGCTGATCTTCGTGACCAGCGACCTCTACGTACCGGACCCCGATGTCACGGACATCGAGTCCCTGGGCTTCACCTGTACGTCCGAGACCGCAGGTGCGGGCGGCAGCCTGGCGGTGCGGACCGACAGTCGCTGGGCCTTCGACAGCTTCGTGTCCGGCTCGGTGACCACCGCCTGTGAGCTCTCGGTCCCGGGGAGCACCGTGACCCTGGAGATCACCCAGGATCTGGCCCTCACCCTCGCTGGGACCCCGTAGTCGCGCTGCGTCAGAAGATCCGCGACGATCGGGTCGCAGACCAAGCCAAAATCGCGTGATCTCAGCTACTTGACGGTCGGTACACCCCTTGCTGAACAAGTCCCTGTGCACCGACTGGGGGTCCCGTGGGACCGCTCCTCGCTGCCCTTTTGCTCACCGCCTGCTCCGTCGAGTACGACAGCGAGCCCCTGTTGGCCCAGGCCTTTGACGACGCGGCCCTCCAGTACGACGTGCCCCGGGACCTGATGGTCGCGATGGGCTGGGCCCTGACCCGCCTGGACGACCGCGAAGGCATGGCGGCTGACGACGGCGCCGTCGGCGTCATGAATCTGCGCCTGCACGGGCTCGTGCCGTCGGTGACCGATGCCGCCCGGGCCAGCGGCCACGATCCCGAGGAGATCCAGCTCTCCCGCTCCACCAACGTCGACGCGGCGGCCGCCCTGCTCAGGACCTGGGCCGTCGAACACCACCGGGCAACGGGCAAGACCGTCGTCACCCTCGAGGACTGGTACCCCTTGGTCGCCGCCTGGTCCGCAGCCCCCGACCCCCTGGTGGCCGAAGGCTTCGCCGCCCAGGTCTTCGGCTTCCTGGCGTCGGGCTTCGTGGCCCAGGTGGACGACGAGGTGGTGGTCGTGGATCCCCAGACCATGGACTGGATCAACGCCCGCCAGGACCTGGGCGGCTCCGGGCTCGTCAGCCACTTCGTGCCGGCCAGCACGTCCAACTACACCAACGACAGCCGCGGCGCCGGCGACATCGACATGATCGTCATCCACACCATGGAGGGCAGCTACTCCGGCGCCATCTCATGGTTCCAGAACAGCGCTGCTGGCGCGTCGGCCCACTACATGGTGCGGTCGTCCGACGGCGAGATCACCCAGATGGTCGACGAGGAGGACGTGGGCTGGCACGCGGGGGACTGGACCACCAACGAGCGCTCGATCGGCATCGAGCACGAGGGCTATGTGTCCGACCCGGGCAAGTGGTACACGACCGCCATGATGGAGTCGTCGGCCGCGCTCACCCGGGACATCGCCGACCGCATGGGCGTGTCGCTGGATCGCAGCCACATCATCGCCCACTCCGAGGTCCCGGGCTGCTCGAACCCGGGCGGTGGCGGCACGTCCTGTCACACGGACCCCGGCTCCGGCTGGGACTGGGACCTGTACATGGACCTGGTCAAGAACGGCACCGCCAGCAGCTCCGGGCCCACCACCGCCCTGACCGACGGCACCAAGAACGGCCACTACGAGGTGGTCGTGTCGTCGTCCCGCTACGGCATCACCCGGACCTGCTCGGGCCCGATCACGGCGTCGGTCTCCAGCGGCCGGCTGTACGCGTCCGTGAACTGCCACCTGGAGTACAACGGCCGAGCCGGCGACTTCCCGATCACCTGGTCCGCCGAGGCGACCGGCAGCGCCCTGTCCGGCACGATGGCCGTCGAGTCCTACGCCGACGGGTACTCCGGCACGGTGAACACCGACGGCTCGACCCTGGCCGGGTTCACAGGGAGCAAGGATCTGGGCGGGGACATCGGCCCACTGAGCTACCAGGTGACGCTGCAGACGGATCCCTGAGCTCAGCTCGCCAGCACCGCCAGGTGCCGGTGGATGTCCTGCAGCAGGCGCAGCACTTCGGGCTCGACCCCCGGCCGCGGCAGGTAGCGGACCCGCAGTCGGTTGAGCCCGGCGATCATCGCCGGGTCGTGGGGCTGGGGGGAGCCGTCCAGGACCCGCCACTGGGACGCCTGGGCCAGGACCCGCAGGACCCGCTCCAGCTGCTCCAGCTCCCAACCACCTTGGGGCGGGACGGTCTCGGCACGCAGGGCCAGGATGCCCAGGGTGAGCAACGCCCGCAGCTCGGCGGTCACGGCCTCGGGCTGGGTGCCCGCGCGGGCCAGGAGCAGGTCCAGAGGCACCTGGGGACCCCGAAGTCGCAACACCGTGCGCAAGGACGGACTCAGGTCCAGCTGCCCCAGGCGATCCCGCGCCGGGCCGTCCACCAGCACGACATCGCGAGTCCTCAGCGGCCCATCGCCTCCGATGCCCTCGCGGAGCATCGCCGACCAGAGCAGCGGGCCCGCCCCGGGCACCGACGCCACCGTGGGCTGATGGCCCAGCACGTCGACCTCGGCGGGCAGCCCGGCGAGCACCTCTGCCAACAACGCCAGCCCCTGGGCGTCCTGGGCCTCGCCACCGGTGAGCAAGACCGTGCCCCGACCGGGACTGCGCACCAGCGCCGTCTGACCCGTCGCCCAGATCCGGGCGAGCTGCATCACCAGCGTCGGTCGGGCCGACGCCGATGGGTCGGCCGGCGGCCAGGCCCGCAGGGGACGGTCTGGGAGATGTGTCAAGGCTGCCTCTGGGTCACGTGTGGGGAAGGGACACGCACTCCGGAGGCAGGACCGGAGCTCGCCAGCGGCGCGTTCCGCCAGCCCCACCAATAGACCACAGAGACGACAGAGATACAAGAGATCCCTGTCGGGCCAGCAACCCGCGGCCCGGCCCGACGACCTCGCGGGGTACGCTCCCCCCATGAAGCGCATCCTGGTGCCCGTGAACACCGCCGCCGGCTCTCAGCTCGCCGTCGACGCGGCCCGGAACCTGGCGTCGACCTTTGGCGCCACCGTCGAGCTGGTCCACGTGGACGAGGGCCGCCCCGTCGAGGCCGAGATCCAGCTGACCGAAGGCAAGCGCCGGTTGGATCAGACCGGGGTGGCCAACCGGATCGTGCGGCTGGAGGGCGGCAAGGTCGGCGTCCAGCTGGCGGAACAGGCCGCCGGCGCCGACCTGGTCGTGATCCGCAGCGAGGCCCACCGCGCCCAGGGCGCCGAGACGGGCCAGGTCCGCTCGACCACCCTGAGCGTGCTCAAGCGCTCTCCCTGTCCGCTCCTGGCCATCACGGTCCGGTCCACGTCGCTCCTGAACCCGCTGTTCGGCTACAACGGCAGCCCCCAGTCCCGGGCGGCGATCGCGTCGGCCCTGGCGTGCCTGGCCCCGACCCTGGTGCGCAAGGGCACGGTCATGGTGGTCACGTCCGACGAGCACATGGCCGAGCGCCTGGCCGCGGAGATCCAGACGCTGGGCGCCGAGCACGGCGTGGCGCTGGACCTGCACTGGTCGGCGGGCAAGCCCGGCCGTGCGCTCAAGCAGCGCATCAAGAGCGGTCGGCACGACCTGCTGGTCATCGGCGCCCTGGGCCGCAGCTGGCTCAAGGAACAGCTGTTCGGCTCCACGACCAACGACATGCTCCGCCACTGCCCGGTCCCGATCTGGATGGACAAGTAGGTCGTGGGCACATCGATCCTCGGGACCTGGCTCCTGCTGGCCTGCACCGGCTCGGTGCCCACCTTCGACAGCGGCACGACAGCGGCCGACGCGGACACGGACACGGACTCCGACGCGGACAGCGATGCCGACGGGGACAGCGACGCCGACACCGACAGCGACGCCGACGCCGACAGCGATGCCGACACCGACACGAACCCCTACGTGGGCACCGATCCCGTGTTCACGGCGACCTTTTCCGGCCTGGCCTACGAGACCGGCGACGGGCACTGGCTGGCCGGCAGCACGTCCTTTGTCGAGGCCCAGGACGGCGACATCGAGGTGAGCCTGGAGCTCTCTGGCGACATCCGCAGCGACGACACCCTGGCGGTGCGAAAGCTCGCTTACTTCCAGGTGATCCACAACGGCTACGAGTTCAACTACCAGCTCGCCTCGGGCACCGCAGACCTGGTGGTCGCCGGCCGCGACGACGACGTCGACCACGTGTGGGCCGAGCTCCAGGGCGAGCTGGTCCTGGCCGACTCGGCGTCTGGCGCCGAGGTCACGGTCGAAGGGCTCACCCTGACGTCGTGGAAGCGGTACGGCGCACGCTGATACACGGCTCCATGGCTTGCGTCACCGACGATCGCGGCCGGGTCCTGGACCTGGCACAGCCTCCTCGGCGGGTGGTGTCCCTGGTGCCCAGCAGCACCGAGACCCTGGTGCACCTGGTGGGCCGGGAGCGGGTCGTGGGCGTGACGCGCTTCTGCACCCACCCGGATCCCTGGGTCCGAGCGCAGCCCAAGGTCGGCGGCACCAAGGACGTGGCGCTGGACCGTGTGCTCGCGCTGGCACCCGATCTGGTGGTGGCCAATGCCGAGGAGAACACCGCGTCGATCGTCGACGAGCTCGACCCTCACGTGCCCGTGTACGTCGCGTTCCCGCGCAGCGTCGACGACGCCGTCGATGACCTGGCGCGGCTGGGCCAGCTGCTCGGTGCCGACGCCCAGGCCGCGGCGTGGGTCGCCGAGATCCGGGCCGCGCGGGCGGCACTGGCCGGCGTGAAGCGGCCGTTCACCTATGCCTACCTCATCTGGCGCGGGCCCTGGATGAGCCTGAACGACGACACCTTCATCGCCGCCATGCTGGCCCAGGCCGGGGGCACGAACGCGCTCGGCGCACACGGGGACCGGTACCCCACGCTCACCGCCCAGGACCTGGTCGACGCGGATCCGGACGTGGTGCTGCTGAGCTCGGAGCCCTTCCCCTTCCGGTCGTCCCACGCCCAGGAGCTGGTGGCCGAGACCGGATGGGACGCCGATCGGGTGCGCTTCGTGGACGGCGAGCTGTGCTCGTGGCACGGGGTCCGAATCGCCGCCGGGCTGCACTGGCTGCGCGAGTGTCTGGTCGAGGGCTGGCCCACGGCCCCGACGCCGCCCGCGCCCGACGTGGCGGTGCTGCCGTGATCCTGGCCCTGTGGCTCGCGTGCAGCGGCACCCCCTCTGCTTGGTCGGACTGCCCCGACGCGGCCTGTCGCCAGGACGGCCTGATGGCGGCGTGGAAGGACTCGCCCGACGTGGTGCTGGCCGTGTTCCCGGGGCTCGACGCCACCGAACAGGCCGTGCTGATCGACGGCTTCGCCGTCCGGGCCCCCGCCGCCGTGGATCAGCTCTGCGCGTCGCTCCCCGAGCACAGCGCCGCCCGCCAGCGCTGCGATCGCCTGGACAAGCGGCCCCACCTGGCCATGGGCGAGCACATCAAGGTCCCCGAGACCAGCGACCGCAAGGCCCCAGGACCCGCCGAGAGCCATCTTCGTCCGACCCAGGCACCCCTTCCCGAGATTCAGGCCGACTGCCCAGAGGACCCTGGCGAAGACCGCGACGACTGCCACTTCCAGGCCGCCGAGGCACTGGCCAAGCAGACCGGCACAGCCCGCTTCGCCGAAGTCCTGGCCCACTGCCGCCAGGCCGGTCACTTCGAGCCCTTCTGCATCGAGCATGTCACCGTGCTCGCCCTGCCGCCGGTGCCCCCGGCGGACAAGGTCACCCAGCGCGACCTGGACGCCATCGTCGCGGCGACGGCCGACATCGGGCGCGTGGTCGGAGAGCGGGTGTCCAAGGACTACGTCGACAAGGCCTGGGCTCGGTGGGCCGCCCAGG
>Ga0114934_10000980_pt1 | contig 18585 bp, 15 predicted proteins | sample 4SBtaG_2_FD_99695 | JGI IMG/M metagenome (GOLD analysis project Ga0114934, IMG submission 99695) | Deep subsurface microbial communities from Kolumbo volcano to uncover new lineages of life (NeLLi) - 4SBTROV10_white metaG | ecosystem: Environmental > Aquatic > Marine > Volcanic ...
TCCTTCTCATCGTGTCCCATCACCAGAACCCGACTGTCTGGCCTCTCTCTCAGCACTCTGTATCCTGTCCTTTCTCCGAGCTGCTGTGCGAATTCCCTTATCTCTTCATGGGATGGCATGTTGTCTATGGTCATTCTTTCTCTGGATGCTCCTACAAACACATAGCCCTTCGGCTCTATGAAATTCGGAGAAGCGATGCTATCAAGTTTTGCATATTCCTCAACCCATCCCAGATTCCAGCCTTTCACGAGTGTATGGCGTATCACCTTTCTTGTATCCAGAGATGGCAGGAGCTCAAGCGTCTTCATGATGTTCTCCCAGCCGTTGGGAATAAGTGGCACCTCCAGTTTTCTGTATATCTCTTTGTTGGGTGATGCGATGGTGACATACAGCTGTGTTGGCAGCGGGTCTAGGTTCTCAAGGACCTTCGGCGTGGTCCCATTGGTGACAAGGAATGTGCTCATCCCCCTTTTATGGGCCGCTTCGATGAGCTCTCCCAGTCTGGGATAAAGCGTTGGCTCACCTGTAAGGGAAATGGCCACATGCTTCGGCTCCTGTGCCTCCTCCCACATCTCTCTCTCTACCCGCGGATCTCCCTTAAATCCTGTCAGTAGAACCCGCTGGGCCTTTATTGATTCTTCAAGTATGAACTCAGGACCATCCACAGAATGAAGATATGTCTCGCTGAATCCCTGAACACGCCAGCAGAAGAGACAGGACTGAGTGCACTGGTCTATTGTCGGTGTCATCTGAAGGCATCGGTGGCTCTCTATGCCATAGAATGTGTTTTTATAGCATGTGCGGCCTCTTATTAGCGTCTCTTTTAACCAGTGGCAGAGTTTGACTCCGCTGTGTTCTCCAACGATGCGGTAGTGCTGTTTTTCCAGTATCTTTCTTAATTCTGGATTCATTTGCTCACCCGTGACCATAGGCAAAGGTCTTAAAAAGCTTTCACTGCACAGGAAACACTTAAATCCCTTTCTTCTATACTGCTCTTATGCTGCCCGCAACGGTTAAACAGATAGAGGAGCTTGTGGCCATCCCTTCTCCGAGCGGATACACGACCAACATTATATCTCTCATAAAAGAGGTTCTTGAAGAGGCAGGTTACAGCCCGCTGGTTACGAACAAAGGGGCCCTTCTTGTCTCTCTTTCTCCAGAGCCGCTTCTTGTGGTGAGTGCCCACATAGACACCCTCGGTGGAATGGTGAAGCGCATAAAGGACGATGGAACTCTTGAGATTACCGAGATTGGAGGCTATCCGCTGAATTCCTTTGAAGGCGAGTATCTAACCGTCAGAACGCAGAAAGATGTGGATTTTCGGGGGACTTTTCTTCTGAACAACCCTGCAGCCCATGTAAACAGAGAGGTCGGCAAGGCAGAAAGGAAGCTGGAGAACATGCACATACGCCTTGATGCGGAGGTCAGGAGCAGGGAGGATGTCGAGAAGCTGGGAATATCTGTGGGCGATTTTGTATTCTTTGATCCGAGGTTTGAGTATACGGAGACTGGCTTTGTTAAGTCGAGGTTCATGGACGATAAGGCATGTGCGGGCATATTCATGGACATCCTTCTGAATCACTATGAGGAGATTGATGGAAGGGATGTCGCCTTTTATTTCTCCAACTATGAGGAGGTTGGCCACGGTGCCGCTGCCGGCCTGCCGCCTTCCGCAAAGGAGATGCTGGTTGCAGATATGGGTGTTGTTGGAGAAGGTGTGGCCGGTGATGAGTTCTCTGTTTCTATATGCGCCAAGGACAGCACTGGCCCATACGACTACGAAATGAGGAGAAAACTCGTGGAGCTTGCAGAGGAGAACGAAATTCCCTACAGGGTGGATGTGTTCCCATACTACGGCTCGGATGGTTCAGCCGCACTTCGCGCAGGCCAGGACCTCAGGGTTGGATTAATTGGGCCTGGTGTATCTGCCTCACACGGTGTTGAGAGAACGCATGAAAAGGGTATAATGGCCACGGAGCAGCTGATACTGGCGTACATAAAAACGCTCTAGAAATCGGTAAGAGGCCGCTGCTTTTTCTTTTTTTCCACTGCACCTCTCTTTTTATCCTCTGGTACCTTTTTCTCCACACTATCGCTCTCTTTCATCCCAGCTTTAATCCTCTTTTCTTCCGTTTTTTTGGAATTCTTGAGAGAATCTCCTTTTTCCTTCTCTCTGGCTCTCCTCAGGAATGCGGCCGGGATTTTCTCTGTTTCATCCGTCACAAGGGCGAGAAGCCTCTTTGTTTCTGTCTCCCTCTCCTTCTCTGAATACCAGTCCTTGAGAAGATACTTAATCTCCTTTTCCTCCAGCTTAAGAACAGGGGTCATTGCGGCCCTGAAATCCGAACTTTTTCTATACAGCTCACGAAAAGTCGGAAAGATGGTGGTTATTGCCTGGTTTGGCGGCACATATGCGTACCTGCCGAGTTTGGCCGATATGCTGTTTCTTACTGCGTTTGCATTTTTTGCTCTGCCTATTAATGTCATAGCATATGGAAATTGAACTTTAAAGGTGTCTTTTTTCTTCTTTCCTGCCAGAACAGGCCCCACTGTCATAAGGTCATTTGCATAGGACCAGAATGTGTAAACAGACCTGCGATAAACCCTTGCCAGATATATGTCTGCAAGGGATAGTATGTCAAATACCGCTTCTCTGTCCCATATATCATCGTATGCTATCGGAAGGTTGTGATCCAGATAGTAGAGTATAAAACCGGGATCCAGATCCAGGTCGTTCAGCGCCCTCCTCGCAATATACGGGTCGTTTGTGGTCAGTATGGTTCTTACAGCCGATTCAATCCCTGGTGAGAGGTCTCTTTTTGAAAGGGGCTCTGCATCCCCTACAGTTATGCTGTCCTTTCCAATCGCTATGGACTGGAGGTCGTTTATCGCTGACCGCATATCGCCAGCGGAGTTTACGGCAATACTTTTCAGTGGCATGTCACCATCCGGAAGGGATATTTTCTCGTTATCACAAATATATCGGAGGGATGCAACAATATCTTGCTCTGACAGATGTTCAAATCTGATTGTCAGGCAGAGGTCTCTTATTGCCTTCTTTTTTGTAAGTTTATAGGAGTCGTTTGCAATGAGTACAATCGGCTGTTTTGTCTCCTTGAGGATTTCAATGAGCGCATTTATGCCCCCCCTATCCTTTCTTGCGTGGAGATTATCCGCCTCATCCATTATGATAAGTCTTCTCCTTCTATTTGATGAGAACGAGCCATCCTCCGAAAACGCATTTGTGGTCGAACCGGAGCCGATGATTGTTCTTACAGCCTCTGCGTTCCTTTTATCTGAAGCATTGAGCTCCAGTGCATCCCAGCCATAGTCGTGTGCAAGTGCGAGGGCAGCGGTGCTCTTTCCAACACCCGGCGGGCCGTAGAGAAGTGCTCCTTTCTTCTTTATTTTGGAACTCTTTTCGTTCTTCCATAGATTTGCCCATGACCGGAGTTTTTTAATCGCTTCTTTGTTGCCTGCTATTTTATTAAGACTTTCTGGCCGATACTTCTCAACCCACTGCTCGCTCATTGAGAGGGTATTGAGCGGGTGATTAAAAACCTTTCACATCATCATTTACTGCAATCTCATTTACAGAACATACCATAATTGCTATTTGTGATACGAATAAAGTTTATAATGAAATAAGATTGTTTTTTAAATGTTTTACCGTTATATGGCATTCAGACACAAGAAACCATTATAAGGTGCAGGTGATTAACCTCTCTCATGGTCGTGGAGATAAAAAGAAAGATTCTGCTGCTGGGAGACGGGGCAGTGGGAAAGACATCTTTAATAAGAAAGTTCGTTACGGACCAGTTCAACGATGACTACATTGCCAGCATCGGCACAAAGGTCACAAAGAAGGTCATAAAGTTCAACCTGAAGGACGATGAGTTGAATCTCGTTCTACTTATATGGGATATTCTGGGGCAGAGCGATTTTAAGGGCGTAATCGGTGCGAGTTTTTATGGTGCCAGCGGGGCCTTTCTGGTGGCTGATATGACCCGCAGACCCACGCTTGAGAATCTGAAAAAGGTATGGCTTCCAAGGGTTAAACAGGTTGCCAAGGACCTGCCTGTGGTATTTCTGGGCAACAAGGCCGACCTGAGCGATCTCTACGCATTCCGTGAGAAGGACCTTGCAGAGATTGCGGATACCTATGACGCACCCTATTTTCTTACGAGCGCAAAAACCGGGCTGAATGTTAATATGGCGTTTTACAGGATTGCCTATGATGTGGTTAAAAAGGGCCGATTCGTGGATAAAAAGCTCTCCTATCCTGTTCCAGAGGAGGGGCGACTCTCACTTATAGAGGTTGCAGACTGGATAATGTACGACTTCTGCATTGAAAAGGGAGATAATAACTTTGCAATAAGCATGCCTATAGTTCGTGAGCAGTACGAAAGGGCCGGTCTGGACCCAAGAAATCCGAGCAAAGAGGCGATACTGAAGGCTATAAAGTATCTTGCAGAGATAGAGTCCCTTTATCTGGATCAGGAGACCGTGGAGAGGAATGCACTGAAAAGGCTCAAAATGCTCAAGCGAGCGGTGTCTAAGAAAGTTTAAATGTCTATTTTTCTCACATATTATGAAAAAATGTAAAAAAGTAAAGGTTTTTGTTTTATGAAGGTAGAGGGTGGTTTGTGTAGTCCTCTTTTATGTCTTCACCGGTAACATCGAGATATATCTGGGTTGTGGTAAGAGAGGAGTGGCCAAGCATCTTCTGCACGGTCCTGAGATTCATTCCTGCCTTAAGGCACTGGACAGCAAAGGTATGCCTGAGCATATGTGGGTGGATATCCTGCTTTATTCCGGCCTTTTTTCCGTAATCTCTGACCAGCCGTTCCACCTGTCTTGTGGATAAAGGGCCGCCTCTGGCAGACATGAAGAGTATACCATCCGTATCATCCCCTATGTAATGCTCTATCATATCGAGTGTCTGGTCATCCACCGGTACCATTCTATCCTTACCACCCTTTCCGCCTCTGACCACGATTATTCCGTCTTCAAAGTCGATATCCTCTATCCTGAGATTGCATAGTTCAGAGACACGGAGTCCACAGCGGTAAAGAACTCTCAGAATCAGGCGGTCCCGAAGGTTGTTTCGCTCTGGAGCGTTCAGAAGTTTCGTAACCTCTCTCAGCTTTAGATACTTTGGAAGTTTCTTTGGCATCTGCATCCCATCCTTGAACCCTGATATGCGAGGACATATTTAAAGGTCACTATTCCTATTATATTTGCCGACATAATGACCCTTTTTTCTCTCGAAGAAACCTCTGAAAAATTTCTAATAGATATTGCGACATAAAGGATTCTCATATATTATACTTTCGTCGTATAATCTATGTTTTACGACATCATCCCAGTTCTCTATTTAAAACTTACTATTTTCATCAGATGTCAGAGCAAAATCGCTTTTAGAGAAATTGATGCTTTTCACAGAAAGGTGTTTTGTATATTGTACCCCTATACTTCACCGCCATAAAACAGTAATCTACGAAAAGTGGAGCATGAACATATGAAGAATTCTGGAGAGTATGGGCAAAAATAAAACATGCTGCACAATTTTTAAACTATATTCGTTTATCATAGAAAAATTAAAAATACTTTCGATTTTACATTTAAAAATATCTGTAAATACATAACACTTTCCACAACTGTAGAGTAGTTTTGATATATGCATTATTTTTAACTATCTTAACGAAATAAACTTATAATATAATCTTATCCTGCGTAATTGGGCCATTCGTCTCTATCTTCTTTGCGTCTTTTCCTCCTTTTGCACGAGCAGTTACCTGCGACAAGTTCTTTAAGTAGATATTCTATACACTCCGGTCTGGTGAATTAAATGGAGAACGGAACGAGGAGAATACCGACCGGTGTCTCTGACTTTGACACCATGATACAGGGCGGATTTCCGGCAGGTTCAGTCATACTGCTTATTGGGGATATTGGAGCCGGACAGAGGGAATTCGCGTACACATCTGCATCAAAACTGGCAATGGTCAAAGATAACCCGGAGATGTTTGATTTTCTGCTTGGGTACGCCTGTAAAAAAGAAGAACTGCCGGAGAATATCTTCTATATCTCCTTCTCCAAGTCTGCAGAGGATATTATCCGGGAGGTCAAATCTGCCTTTAACGAGAGCTTTTACAAAGCCCTGGAGTCTCAGATGAAGTTCAGGGATTTTTCTCGCACATACTTCAGGAATTCTATTGTACCGGTGAAATGGTCTGGTGATGGTAGCAGCCTATTTAGCAGCGGAAAAACCACACCTCTTCTGGAATCCCTCGTAAATTTTCTGGACGAAAATGCAGAGAACTCCCTTGTAATAGTTGATTCACTTACAGACCTCGTAATCTCAAAACAGGTGGATATAATAGAGCTTGCAACGCTTCTCAGAGGGATGCAAAGGCAGTCAAAGAAGTGGGGTGGCATAATTTATCTACTCATGACTAAGGATATTGTGGACAGCGAAAAGGAGATTCTTCTTAAAGACAGTGTGGACGGAGTTCTGGTATTCGAATGGACACACACCTATCGTTCATCATCCCGAAGGAGGCACATGTATGTGGAGGAATTCACCAGCCTTCTCCCGCACCTTGAAGCGGAGAGGATTGCACGATTCAACACAGAAATAAATACGACAAGCGGTTTCGTGGTGATAAATACGGTAAACATTTGATTAATAATGGAACTTATGTTCTATGCATTAAAGTTAAAAGAAAAATAGAATATGGTGTGGTGAGTAAAATGAAAAAAGTGACTAGCGGAATAAAGGGCCTGAATGATATGCTGGACGGTGGATTTCCGGAAGGGCATGCTATTGTCGTTATGGGCTCGTTTGGAACGGGAAAGAGCACCTTCGCCCTTCAATTCATAACGGCAGGACTCATGCAACCGGATAGGGAAAACGGAATATTTATAAGCCTCGAAGAGGACGAGGAGTCTATTCTGGACACAGCAAAATCCTATGGCTGGGATCTGGAGCAATTCGTCAGCGACGGGAGCCTCCATATCGTTAAGCTGGACCCTGCAGATGCCAGAACAACCGTGAAGCAGATAAACAGCGAACTGCCTCAGTTCATAAAGCAATCCGGTGCAAAGCGGGTTGTTATTGACTCCGTATCTCTACTGAACATGATGTACGATAATATGCGGGAGGCTAGGACATCCCTTTTTTCTCTTATAGAGCTCATAAAGAGTACAGGAGCCACCCTTCTCATGACGGCCGAGGTCAGTTCGGACAATCCGCGCTCATCGAGAGATGGCCTGGTGGAATACACTGCAGACGGTGTTGTTCTTCTCCAGTACAGAGTTCCAGAGGATCTAAATAAAGAGGTGAAACTATCGATACAGGTTATAAAGATGAGAAGGGTCAGGCACTCGAGGAGTGTGAAGCCGTATGAAATTACGGACAATGGAATAGTTGTACATACCAGTTCTGAGGTATTTTGAGCGAAAACAGAAACCAACCGATACCTTTATAAAGGTAATCCCCTATTAAATAGGTCAGGCCACGCAATCTTAGGGAATACCCGCTTCTATGGGTCAGGAGAGAGGAGAGGAAAAATTGGCCGGAAACTATCTCAAGCAGATGCAGCTTGTAAAGCAGATTGAAGAGAAGACAAAAGAGGCTGCAAAAAACCGCGAGGCAGCGGAGAAGCTGATAACCGAGGTAGAGAAACTCATTTCGAAGGCAAAAGAGATGGGTGCGAATACGACCACGGCTCACAAACTGTTTATCGAAGCAACAGCCGCCATGGAGAATAAATCCTATGAGGAGTCCTATTCTCTGGCGCAAAAAGCGGAAAAAGAGGTCAACAATGCCATAAAAGAGACGATTAATAAAATGATTGACTCAGTCTCCACTCTGATGGATTTAGCCAGCAAGATCGGAACAGAGACGGAGGATGTTCGGGAGAAACTGGACGAAGTCCGGGAATTCATGGAAAAGCATGATTACGATGCTGCTATTGAACATGTCCAGAAGGCATGGGAGTGCGCGGAAAGGAATCTGCACGAGTACATGGCAGAGGTTTTTTCAACCGCCCAATCGCTCATCGTGCTGGCCAAGAATTACGGTGAGGATGTTTCCAGTGCAGAGGAGTCGCTCTCCAAGGCAAGAGGTGCTATGGATTCCAGCGACTACGAACTTGCTATCTCAATGACCAAAGACTGTATGGAGACAACATCGCAGATACTTACAGAGAGGATTAACAGATCTCTCGATGAGGCTCTCGATTTTATTGATATATTTGATGACCTTGGGATTAAATACGACGATATAAAAAACATGATGGAGGAGTGCAAAAAGCTCCGGGATAATGACGATTTTGAGGCTGCCATGAAGCTTTCCAGCAGGATAATTGCCGAGAGTGAGAGGCTTCTGGAAGGGACCATAAACGAAGAGATACATGCTATAAAAAATGAGATACACGAAGCAAAGGGTATAAATGCGGATGTTTCCGTGGCACGAGACGAACTCAAAAAGGCCGAAAAAATCATGAAGGCTAGGGGTGATTTTAGAGAGGTCTATCGTGCTCTTCAGAATGCTCGAGAAGCGGTTTCAAAGGCGGAGTTTCAGGCGGTACTCAGTGCCGTAGCGGCATCCCGACCCAAGTTTGTGACGGCAAAAAAGATAGGGGCTGACATAGGAAAAGGGATGAAGTTACTCAATCAGGCAAGGGATGCGCTTAATTCCGGAGAATATAAAAAAGCCATCGAATTTGCCAATCTCGCCAATGAAGAGGTTGAAAGGATTATAAAGAACTACAAAGAGGCACAGGAGGAAATAAAGAAGATAAGCACCTCTTTTGAGGTGGCAGAGGAGATTGGTGCGGATGTTAAGGAAGCAAAGGACCTGCTTGTGGATGCAAGGGGTGCCCTTCAGATGAAGGACTTCAAAAAGGCCCTGGAAATCGTTCAGAAGACAAAAGAGTATACTCATAAGGTGGAGTCTGAAAAGGCAATGGAGTATGTTGAGTCTGCAGAAGTTGTGATTGAAACGGCCAGAAAAGCAGGCCTTGACACCTCTGGGCCACAGGAGATTCTTGATAAAGCCATTTCATTAATCAGGGAGCATGAATATCTCAAAGGGATAAAAGAGGCAGAGAAAGCCAAGGAGGCTGGGGAGAAAGTTCTCAGAAACGGGTTTGCTGAAGGAATTGCCCGGCTCAAAGAACTGGCAGAAACGCAGCATGATATCGATATAAATGCCATAAATGCTAAAATAAAGTCCGCCAAAACAAAATTTGAGTATGGAGATATTGAAGGTGCTTTCGTAGAGATTCTTAAGGGGCGCAATCTTGCAGAAGGAGCAGAGCGCATCGCTTTCAATTCATTACTGGCAGAGATAAACGAGCATATGAAAGCCATGCAGCGGCTGGATATAGATATCAGCCTCTTTGAAAAGTCTCTTGAGGAGGTTAATAAGACCGCTGAATCGGATGTATTCACCGGCAAACTCCTGGCATCCAGCCTTCTGGAAGACATGAAACATATGGAAACAAGAAAACTCAACGAGCTCTTTGAAAAGGCGAAAAAAGATATCATAACCGCAAAGAAGATAGGAGTTGATGTTACAGCAGCAAGGGATGCGGTCAAAAGTGCAGATAAGAGACTGCAGGAAGGAAAGCTTCTGGCCTCTATAGAACTGGTTACAAGGGCAATTGATGAACTGAACCAGGACATTAAAGGACATAAGGAGCTTATTGAAAAATTCTCAGAGGCCGCAGATAAAATTAAAGAGGCAAAAGAGCTCAACGCTGAGGTCAGGGAGAGTACAAAGCTGCTATTACAGGCAAAAGAAGCACTGGCAAAAAGGGACAGCAAAAAGGCGGCGGAACTCCTTGACAGATGCCTGAAGGATGTCAATATGCAGATGGAGCTATACAGGGCTGCAAAGGCGGTCATGCTTGCGAAAGAGCTCCTTGTCATGGCAAAGAAACTGGAACTCAAGACAGAGAATGAGGAGAAGTTGCTTAAGACCTCGGCAGAGTTTATGAGGAAAAAGAACTATGCCAGTGCAAAGGAAGCAGCAGATGAGGCTGCTGGAAACCTGAAAAAGTATCTTACCAATGGATTAAATAACATCATAAAAACATCCGAAAACATCATAAATGACGCAAAAGATATTGGTATAGAGATAACTGTCGCTGAGGACCTGCTTAAACAGGCAAAAGGATTCCTCAAGATGGATAAGTTCTCACAGGCCTTCAAATATGCCCTTCTGGCAAGAAAGGAGGTTGAAGAGGTAAAAACCATAAGCCAGCAGGCCGCCAGAAAGATAAAAGAGGCTCACGATATCCTGAGCGAGGCTGATTCTGTTGGTGTGGATACCAGCCCTCTCAGAACGAGATTGAAGGATGCCATTACTTTCCTTAAAGAGAATAAGTATCAGGAGGCGTTTGATTCCTCTCAGGGGGTCATAAACGAGACCTCCGATCTGATAGAGGAGAAACTGAAGAAGATAATCAAAAAATGCGAAACATCTGTAGAAAAAATGAAAGAGAGCGGGATGAGCGTTCTCAGTCCGGAGAATCAACTGCAGAAAGCAAAGGATAGTCTTGAGGCAAGAGAATACAGAGATACGCTTAATTATGTTGTGGAAGCAGAGAAGCAGCTGGAAAATGCGGAATTACAGCTTGAGATAGCCCGAGGTACAGTGGATGCAGCGAAAAAGAAGCTGGATAGCCTTGGCACCTCCGTTCCGGAAGACCTTAAGAAGAGATTTGCCGAGGCGGAAAAGGCACTGAAAAGTGGCCACTACTCCCAGGCCATTGATCTCTCCATGAAGCTGAACGATGCAATACATTCTCTCAGTGAGGAGAAGAGAGCGCTTGAAGACAGAATCACGGAGAATGAAAAATCTCTCGAACCTCTCAAAGAATACGGAGAAGATGTGGGAGATGTGGAGAAAAGCATTGAAACCAGCAGAAAACTTCTTGAGGACGGAGAACTCAAAAAGGCGGAAGAAGAGGCCGAGACCATCGAAAAGAAAGTTGTAGGAATTCAGGAAAAGCTGCTCCAGAAAAGAGGTGAAGAGGTTAAAAATGTCCTCTCTCTTGATATACTTAAAAAAGGCGCAGAGGAGATTGGAGATCTCTTTGAAAGGTCTGGAAAGGCGTTTAAGGATGGTAATCTGGGAGAAGCACTGGCTATCATGCTTGAAGCCTACAGAAAGATGAACGATGCCATTAAGGCCGATATGGATGAGAGAATTGCGGAAGCAGGGGCGAAGATAAAGCAGGCAGAGAATACTGGAACCAACACCGACCCGGCCCGGGAAGCCTTGTCGAAGGCGGAGAAAAAGATAGGGGAAAAGGACTATACCGCCGCCATTGAACTGCTTGACAGCATTCCATCACTTATTGAGGAGAATTCCGCTGACAGAAAGCTCTTTACTGACCTTAAGATAACCATAGAATCAGAACTTGCCAGCGCAAGAAAATTCGGTGTTAATACAAGGGATGTTGAAAAATCCCTGAAAGAGGCACTTGATCTTGAAAATGAGGATTTCAACAGGGCGCTTGAGAAGTTGAAGGTTGTGGCAGAAAAAGCCTCTGAAAAACTGAATGCCTTCAGCCCTGACATTGCGATTGATATGGAAATTCCAGAACTTACCATGGGTGAGTGGAGCGATGTGAAGCTAAATATAAAGAACAGAAGCAAGGCGATGGGCAAGAATCTGAAGCTGAGGATTGGGGGAGATGTGGCCGTCAAAGGACTGAAAGCGCCGCAGAAGATCAAAGGAAATGAAAGCGTGGAGATTGCGTTTCAAATACGGCCTAAGAGGCCAGGTGAGATTGTGGTGAGTGGGAGGGCAACAGTCTACCGTGTGTTCGATGATAAGGAATACAATATTGAATTTGAAAAGAAAGCCACCGCAAAAGAAAAGCTTAGCTTCGAATCCATGAAGGCAGATAAGGAATACCGCTGCGGAATCTGCCGTGGTAAGATTAAAGAGGGCATGGACATGATTAAATGCCAGTGTGGTGCCACATATCATAAATCCTGTGCTGAAAGAAATAAGGAATGCCCTGTATGTCATACCTCATTCGTTAGGAAGAAAGCGAGGAAGAAGGTTGCTCTCAGGATTTAGTGCAGATTTTAATCGCTCTTTCCCTGAGTATCTTTTCGCTCTTTTCTATATCGGGATATGGGGGCCTGTCTCCTTTTAGAGGAGGAATCTCTTCCCTCAGAATCTCATAGGCTTTTTCCACCATCTCTCCAACCCTTCTCTCCCCAATAAATTCAAGAGCCTGAGCTGAAAGAAGATATTCGATGCCCAGTACTTTGAAAACATTATCTATTACTCGCCCAACCTTTGCCGCAGCATTCATTCCCATGCTCACATGGTCCTCCTGGTTTGCGGAGGTCGGGATTGAATCAACCGATGCGGGGTGGCAGAGTATCTTGTTCTCGGATACAAGTGCGGCGGCGACATACTGAGCAATCATATACCCGGAATTGAGGCCGCTATCCTCTGTGAGGAACGGTGGAAGTCCACTGAGGTTGTGGTCTATGAGCCGCGCAATTCTGCGTTCGGCCATGCTGCTCACCTCGTGTATCGCTATCGCCAGAATGTCCATGGCCAGTGCAATCGGCTCTCCGTGAAAGTTGCCTCCAGATATGCTTACAGCCTTTCCCCCCTCCTGAAATATGAGAGGGTTGTCGGTTACGGAATTTATCTCCGTCTCCACAACGCCTGCAGTATATTCCACAGCATCAAGCGCTGCTCCAAGAACCTGGGGAATGCAACGGAGCGTGTATGCATCCTGGAGCTTCCTTTCTGAGGATTCACTCCTGCCGTTCAGGATATTTCTCATATCCTCTGCAACCCGAATCTGGCCATTATGCGGTCTCACCTCGGATACACGCGGGTCAAACGGAGAATCATTCCCATTAAGCGCCTCAAAACTCATGGCTGCTGTTATCTCCGCTGCTCTGATGATATCCCTCGCATCTCTTATTGCAAATGTGGCCAGTGCGGTCATTGCCTGCGTGCCGTTAATTAGTGCAAGGCCGTCCTTTGCCTTCAGTTTTATCGGCGTTATGCCTGCCAGCTCCATGGCTTTGCCACCACTCATCCTCTCCCCTGCATAATATGCCTCTCCTTCCCCTACCATAACCAGTGCTATGTGGGCAAGAGGTGCAAGGTCCCCAGATGCTCCAACACTCCCTTTTTCAGGAACAACAGGAACAGCGCCTTTATTGAGCATATCAATAAGTGTCTGAACGACTTCCAGCCGAACACCCGAATACCCTCTGGAGAGCGAATTGGCGCGGAGGAGCAGCATCGCCCTCACTATCTTTTCTGGAAAGGGACGACCCACACCTGCAGCATGACTGCGTATGAGATTCAGCTGAAGTTTTTCGTTCTCTGTCTGTGGAATTATAACGCTGGCCAGATCCCCAAATCCGGTCTTTATGCCATAAGCGATGGTATTATCATCGTTGAGGATACTCAGAACTGCATCCCAGCTGGCCTTTATTCTGGGAACAGCGGAATCCGCCAGCCTTACACCCCATTTCTTCTCTGCAACCAGTACAACCTCATCAATCGTCAGGGAAGTTCCGTCTATGCAGACCTCATCTTTACAAATCATGCTGTGATGGAAGAGATGGGGGGATATAAACTAATCGCCGTATTCCTCTAACCAGAGAACTATCTCGTTAATCTGCTCTGGAGCCAGCTCCTCAGCCCTTGAATCAGCATAGGGAATCGAGGATTCTGACGCTCTGCCATTAAGAAGAGGCTTCAGGCAGTTTTTAATCTTCTTTCTCCGCTGCAAAAAGATAAGCCTCGTAACCTCTTCAAATAGTTTCATATCTGTTTCAAAGGGTGGTGCCTTTGGTCTTATCCTTACAATTGTGGATGCAACCTCCGGTTTTGGCTCAAAGGCGGTCGGTGGGACATTTGTGATCTTCTCGATGCTGGCCCGCATGTATACATAGACCGTCAGGCGGCCGTAGTCTCTCGTATGTGGGGAGGCAATAAGCCGCTCTGGAAACTCCTTCTGGTACATGACAACCGCTCTGCTGAAACTCTCAGAGAGGAGTTTAAGGGTAAAGGGTGTTGATATATTGTAAGGAATGTTGGAGACCATCACATCAAACTTCGGCCAGTCCAGTTTCATCGCATCGCCGCACCTTATCTCTGCATGTGAAAGGCCTTTCATCTCTTCCGAGAGTCGGGAACATAGAATACGGTCCTTTTCAATGGCGTAATAGTATCCAGAAGTGAGTTTTTCTATAATCCTGCGGGAGAGAATACCGGTTCCAGGCCCTATCTCAAGAACCCGCTCGGGGCCCGTCAACTCTGCAGCTTCAATCTGCATATCTGCCACGCTCCCGTCGATTAAGAAGTTCTGACCGAGTGAGCGGAGAGGCCTGTGTTTCTTATACACATGGCTGGATTGGATTATGAGTATTTAAAAGATTTGGGCCGCAGAAAAATTCTAAATGTGCCTTTCTCTCACGAATAACCTGTATTTCGTGTTCGGATTGGAGAGTTCTTCAATAATTCTGCTGGCAATCAGCTTCTCGGGATGATGAAGGGACGGTACTCTCTCTTCAAGCTCTTCGAAGCTCTCAAACGGCTTTTTCTCCCTTTCCGCAATGATGGCCTGCATTATCTTTTTACCGAGTCCGGAGAGGATTTCCAGTGCATGATAGCGGCTGGTTATTGCCTGTGCGGTGTTGAAAAATTCGACGAATTCCTTCTCTCTTGCTTTAACAATATCCTCAACAACATACGGCAGTTCACTCTGGGCGGTGCTCGTCAGCTCATCGTACTTTATTCTTCTCTTTACATGGAGGATATGCTCTCTCTTTTCCATATCCTTTCCAAGATAAACGCGATCCCCGATCATGAGATTGACGCCGGGTTTTGGAATGAGCTCAAAGAGTTTAAACTCCTGCTCTCCCACCGCATATGCCACTGGCTCCTTCTTGAATTTCCTGTCATCAGGGTGCCCTCTGGCAAGGAAGTCTAGTATGTATGCATAATCCTCCATCATGTTTTTACCCACCACCCAGAATCTAGAGATATTCATTTACTATAGAAAGGATTTTTTTCGCTTCAGTGGCATCTATGTTTATTCTTTCCTTTAAAAAGACCGCCATTAGCTCGGTCACCGTTCTCGGTAAAAGGTCTGCGATCTTTACTGCCAGAAAATCGTTGATATAATCTATCTCAAGCAGCCTGTTTACCAGCTCTCTGGACTTCTTTGCATCCAGAACAGCAAACTTTTCAGCGTGTTCCAGCGCAACCTTCTGCTCGGGCGTCTTCTCCTCAACCTGAGAGAGGAGGTCCTTCACCTCTGAAAGCGTCAGATACTTTTCATCGGCCATACTATCACTGAACCTTTTTCAGATGGTCTGGGTATGAAATGATTGTCTTGTGCTTGTTTCCCACCTTAAGGTCCACCAGATAGGCAACACCTCTACGACCGATAATACGACCAGTGAGCCCGTGAAACCTTCGGTGAGGCATCCCCCGGTGAACGCTCGGGTCTATAACTATCGCTGCAAGGTCTCCAGTTTCAAACTTCTGAAAGTGATGCGTTATCGGAGAAAGACCTCTCTGTCTGGGTTTCTTTCTCAGTATATGTCTTGTCCTGTTTCTTATTCCTTTTGTCGATTTTACCATCTATTGCACCTCCATATCGTGTATATGGATGACATCCAGAGCCTCTACTCTGACAGGAACTCCAAGGAGTCCGGCAAGGCTCGGCACTGTTCGACCACCATCTCCATGCATCAGCTCTTTTATATATGTGCCGGATTCGGCTTTTATCTCGAGCTCTGCACCTGTTACCGTTTCGCTATCTGGCAGGTCAGGGAGCCTGATACCCAGAACCCTCCTCTTTCGCACCTTATCCGCCCTGCGGTGTGCTACTCTTTTCGGAGTCCGCTGAGATATCACGGCTCCACCCAATACCTCTATAACCTTTTTAAGGCTTTCGCTATCTACTCCCTCTTCAAAGAGAACAGAAACCCGGTATGTCTTCGGGGCAGCCGCCTGTTTTATACGCGCAACATCCGATTTTTCGGCGTACTCAAGGGAGGAAACTTCGACCCTTCCGGCGGCATAGGAGTTGATCTCTCTCTGAAGTGATGAGAGGTCCAGATGCCTCTTCCTTGGTTCCGTTATTTCAAGGATGAATGGCCTTCCGCTGCCGAGCATCAGAGCATCTATGTCTTCACGCCCCATTCCGTGGAAGTGCTCACCACTCCCCTCTGTCGCTTCAAGCACCTTTTCCGCAATAATCTCCTCCACACTTGTTTTGTACATCTTGCCCGTCCAGTTGCAGTGCTCACACCCCTTTCCATGACAGTAACGGCAGGGCCAGTGCGTTTGCGGAATCCCGCGTATGAGCTTTCTGTATCTTCCGTAAATGAAGATGGAGTTGATCTCTATCTCTATGTTCCCATACTCCGGTTCTGCCAGAACGAGAATGTCCGGCCGACCGAACTCCACATTCTTCCCCCATCTCTGAGACAGGAGTTTCCCGAGTTCACGGTTGAATTCAGACTTTATGAGTTCTCCACTGGTAACGCCACAGCTGGCCCACAACTCCTCTTCCCTGTTGGTTGTGTATGGCGTGAGGCGGGTACCGACAAGGAATGTGTCAAACTCCAGCCCTTCTACCTTTTGCGTCGCAATGTCGACAAACTCATCCAGTCCGTCAAAGATGTTATCGCAGAGCCAGCACTTCTCTTGCATATCTGTACCGGAAGAGCCAGTTTCTGCAAGCCGTTTCCGTATCTCCATACCTCTCTCCATATTGGTGAGGCCATGACCGACTTTTCCGAACATGCGGCCGAGGCATCTGTCGCACAGAACATGCTCTGAAAGTGCCTTTCTGGCCTGCTTCAGCATATCGTCTGAAACGATGAAGGTGTGGGTTTCAAAATCATCGGCCATCAGTGTTCACCATCTACTATTTCCGTATAGTGGGAGGATACAAAGTCCCAGAACGGCCTCTCATCGCCACTGCTCAGGCTTTCGTACCACGATAAAACTCCATCTTTCATCCTCTCCCACATCTCGTTAAGGTCTGCATCCTTCACGGGTGCGTCATACACGAGCCACCTTCGGGTTATTATATTCCCATCAGCAGTCCTCTCGGATTCCGTCTCAAAATAGACCCTGAGATGAGTGTGCTTCTTCCAGAGATAGAAATCGGCGCGGAGAGCCTGATATCTCCCCTTCCTGTACTCAAGTATGACCTCACCAACATCATCGAAATTAAAGTCCTCGTTCATAATAAACTGCTTTTTACCCCTGTAGAGGCTCACATCCCACTGCCACGGCGTCAACTGCATATCCTCCTTGCCAAGGTCCACTGCAAAGCGTATCCATATCTTCAGGAATGCCTCGGAGAGCTGGCGGGCAACATCTCCTCTCGGGTCTCTGTGTATCTTCCTGCGATAGGTCTCAGCCATCTTTTCGAGCTCGGAGTCCATCTCTTTCATCCATCTGTCCATGTGTAGTGGAATAAGGCGAAATATTAAAAGCTAACCGCAGTAGCGAAAAGATAGCTCTTGAGCGGACAAATTTTAAATACTGATAGACTTTATGGCCGCATAGAGTCCATATTCAAGCTTTAACATATGATTAAGGAGGTCTCTAATGGCTGAAAAAAAGAATAGAGCTATGGCCCGAAAAGTCAAAGACAGATGGAAGTCAAAGGAATGGTACAATATACTTGCACCTCAGATGTTCAACCTTGCTAAAATCGGGGAAACCCTTACCAATGACCCTGAAACGGTTGTTGGAAGAGTGGCTACCGTCACGCTCCAGGACCTTACTGGAGATTTCTCAATGTCGCATTTGAAGCTGAAGTTTAAGGTGAGGGATATCAGAGGATATGATGCATATACGGAGTTTATAGCCCACGATATGGCCAGCGACTATGTGCGACGCCTGAGCAGGAGGCATGTGACAAGGGTTGACACTGTTCTCGATGTCAGGACTGTGGACAACTATATTCTGAGAATCAAGCCGATGGCCATTGTGAACAGGAGGATACAGAACGGGCAGAGAACCGCAATAAGGAATATTATCACAGAGAGTCTGAATGAATATGCAAAAAACAAGACACTTGCGGATATTGTGAAGGGGATGATTTCAGGGGAAATTTCAAAGATGCTGGCCAAGAATTGTAAGCCAATCGTTCCCATACGCAGGATGGAGATAAGAAAGAGCGAGGTCCTCAAGCCCGGCGATATGAAGTCGGTCGATGAGATTATCGAAGAGGAAAAGAAGCGGCAGGAGGAAGAGGAGGCCAGAAAGGCCGAAGAAGCAGCAAAAAAGAAAGCGGAAGAGATGAAGGCCGAGGAAGAGAAAGAAGAAAAGAAAGAGGCCGAGACCGCTGAACCTGCAGATGAAAAAGGTAATGAAGAAGCCCCTGCTGAGGAAGAGAAAAAGGAGTAAAAACCTCTATTTTTTCATTTAATGTCGGGATGGCTCAGCCTGGTGGAGCGCCGGACTCATAGGGTAAATGAAGTAGGCTCCCATACCGGATTTCCTGAGATATCCGGAGGTCACGGGTTCAAACCCCGTTCCCGACA
>Ga0114934_10000981_pt1 | contig 18576 bp, 15 predicted proteins | sample 4SBtaG_2_FD_99695 | JGI IMG/M metagenome (GOLD analysis project Ga0114934, IMG submission 99695) | Deep subsurface microbial communities from Kolumbo volcano to uncover new lineages of life (NeLLi) - 4SBTROV10_white metaG | ecosystem: Environmental > Aquatic > Marine > Volcanic ...
AGGTAAAGATATGATTAATTTCCGGCCGTAAAAGGATGTATTTTTAGAAGCGCTTTAGTAAATACTGAAAAATTACGATGATTTTTCAGTATGGTAGCAGAATAGACATATTTTAAATAGTTAAATGCTTTATTTTAAAAGTTTTCAACAACCTGTGAAGATCAAACCCAAAAGGGCACTGGCAAAATGAGAAAAAATACTCGTTTTTTTATAAATAATATTTTATAATATAGAATATGAAAAAGATTTTGATATTTCTATTATTTGCAGGAGCATTGTATACCTATTCATTTGATTCTTCTATAGAAGATATGTCTTATATTTCAAAACTTTATAAATTAAAAGGGAAAAAAATTCACGAGCAACCAAGTCAATATGGTATTGTGCTTGATTTTTTAAGATATTTTGATTCTCCATTTACTACATTAGAATTAATGAAAAAGATGAGACAATATATACCTGCAAAAATCAAAATTTGGAATATGACTTTGAAATTTTTAAAAAGAAATAACAAATATCTGATTCAATTGGGTTATGATAGTAAAGTTCTTATAGAAAATACAGAATGGTATTTGAATTTTTTGAATATAGTAAAAAATTATGATGAAGGAGTTCCTTAGAAATGAAAAACCGTTTTATTAATCTGATTCTGTTGATTCTGACTATAGTTTTTGCCTTTTCAACTTCTGCAGAAGTGCGATACAACTTTAAGGGAGAAGTAACATTTACATATTATTCGCCTCAGGCTGTAAGAGTGGAACTTATAGGTGATTTTACTGGATTTAAACCCTTTGATATGAAAAAGGATGAACATGGTTTTTTTACATATAAAATAAGTCTTCCGCCAGGGAAATATAAATATTATTATCTTGTCAATCGCCTTTTTAGAAGACATGATCCTGATAATCCAGATGAATTAGGCAGATTTTCTATTCTTAACCTTTCATATGGGCATATTATAGATTATGTAGATGGTAGGCTTAATCTTGCACTGATTGTCAATTTTCAACCTTCTATATTTGAAAAAAGTGATGTGGTTTATAAAAAAGTATTAACATCCCTTGCTGCACTTAAAATTCCATTCGATATATCATTTAATGGAAATTTTTATTCATTTATGAAAAATGATCCTAAATGGATAAATACACTTAATAGTCTTAAAAGCAAAGAAATTATTGGAAATATTCAGACAAAATCTATTTTGAATGGATTTTCTCCTGATAATTATTATAAAATGCAGATTGGTGACTGGAAACAAGCATTTCTGAAAGATTTTAGATATTCACCTAAAAGTATAGTTTTTCCATATTTAACTCTTGATAATAAATTAATAAATATAGCTAAAAAATATGGATATAATACCTTTTTCTTTGAAAGACAAAATGAAAATTATCCACTTGCTGGTAATGGGATGAAATTCTTTCCATGCTTGAAAATATCTAATATATGGTCTTATATACTTTCGGAAAAGACTTCAGATTATATTGATAAATTCCTTGAAGATTCAGGTGAAAAAGGAGAGTTTTATCCCTTTATTTGTTTATACTGGCAAATAGGGGATACAAGTTCTTTAAGTAGCATAATAAAGGTGCTTGATCAGCTTAAAGTATTGTCTTATAAAGAGAATGTCAAATTTAAGACTATTTCAGAAGCTGATGTTTTTAAATCTTATAATGAGCAACCTTGTTCTATTAAATATAAGACTTTACTCTCAAAATCGGCTTGGAAAGATTATTATTATGATAAATTTGAATTTTTTAATTCTTTTCTAAAACATAATGCACCTGGAAATGAATTCTTAAGAAAATATCATAAATTTTGGTTATCAGCAATGGAAAATTATTATGTATTAGATTCTAGAAAACACAAAACTGAATTTGAAAGTATTAATAAAGAATATCTTGCACTTAAAGTTGATAAACCTCTTTCTCATATAAGGCTTTATGAATCAAAAAATAGTGTATTTTTTGAAAATAAAAAGATGATTTTATCTATTAATAAAAAAAATGCAAAACCAGTTGAAATATTTAATTTAAATAAAGAAAAAGACATTTTATTATCCATGGACTGCGGAGATATGTTGCTAAATGGAATCCCTCTTAAAGATTTTGAATATTCAAAAATAGTGGATAATAAGCTTGTTTTTGTTAAAAAAGTCGATTCAGATGAACCCCTTTTTATGAGTATATATATATGGATAAAAGATAATAAGTTTTATTATAGAATTATATTTGAGAATAAAAGTAGAGTCAGTCGTGAATACAGGCTTAGGATAGCTTATAATTGGATGGAGGGGATGAACCCGAGAATCAGATTTTATGATAAAGCAGAGAATGATATCTTTTCGTTTAAGACAAGCAAATTTTTATATATAAGCCGTAATTTTATGGAAACAAGGCCATTTAGGATAAAACCCGGAAAGGATTATAAACTTGACTTGGAGGTATCCTTTAAGTGAAAGGATTAAAAAAAATACTTATTATTGAAGATGATGTAAATATTCTTAAATATGTGAAAAGTATTTTGGAAGATAAATATAAAATATATTGGGAAGATGATGGGATAAATGGCTTGAAAAGGTTTTATTCTCTGAACCCAGATCTTTTGATTCTTGATATTATGCTTCCTGAATTGAGTGGATTTCAGATTTGCAGGATAATTAAGTCAGATGATGATTTTTCTAATATACCTATTATAGCAATGACCGCATCTACGAAGTTTAATAATAAACTCAGAATTGAGGATTCTGGAGTAGATGATTATATTCAGAAGCCTTTTTTAAAAGATGAATTAATCTCACTGATAGAAAAGAATATTTCTTTTGAAAGAAATGATAAAAAGAAGTCTCCTCAACAGGTGGATGATATACTAAAAAGAGCGGTCAAATTGCTGGATGATAAAATATATGAACTTTCTATACTTAATGAACTCAGTATTATGATATCCGGTGAGAATGTCCTGAATGATGTATTAATTGCTATATTGCGAGCATTTTATAAGCTTTCTGGAATAACTAAAGTATCAATTTATTTTAAGTTAGATAATATTTTCCGATATGGTGGTGAAATGAAAAATGGAATATTTTCTGTATTCCAACCTTCTGATGATTTCCCCAAAGTAATTTCTCTGGAAAATATCGAAATAACAAAAGGTTTTTTTAAATTTAAAGAAGATTTGAGTGGCCTTTTGATTGCTAGAAATAAACAAATATTGGGATTTTTATTATTTAAACAAATGGATAAAAAGATTATTAGTTACAATATCAGCAATGTTTTTAGAGAGTTTTGTTCTTTGGCAATATGGAATTGTTTTCAATATGAAGAAATTATGGATAAAGCACAGACGCTTGAAGAAGCAAATAAAAAACTTAAAGAGATGCAATTAGAGCTGATATCTAGAGAAAAACTTTCAGCTATGGGCCAATTGGCATGTACTATGGCGCATGAAATAAATAATCCCTTGGCAGGTATATCCGGATATGCACAGCTTATTGGAGATAGTATTGATAATGATAAAAATAGGAAATTCTGTAAGAAGATAGTCGAAGAGTCAGAACGTATTAGTAAATCAATAGAAAAGTTTCTACATTTTTCTGATAAGCCTTTTTTTAAGGAAAAAGTAAATGTGCTATTTGCAATGAATGAGGCTATTTCATTATTAAAAGGGAATAAAGAATTTAGGACGGTGAATGTTGATATAGGAAATAAAAATATTGATTTTTTCACAGAAATAGATAGAAATGAACTAATTCAGGTTTTTATGAATATTCTCTTGAATTCAGCTCAGGCCATGAAAGGTCGTGGAAAAATAAATATCAAATTTAAGAGAATTGATAATTTTATAGAAATAATGATAAAAGATAATGGACCGGGTATAGATAAAGAAATAAGGGGGAAAATATTCACTCCTATGTTTTCTTTTAAGAAAGATAAAGGAAGTGGATTAGGTCTCCCCCTGTGCATGAGTATTCTACAAAAATATGGTGGGCATTTATATCTTGATACTTCAAATAAAAATGGAACATGTTTTAAGATATTAATAAAAAATGTAGGGAGAGAAAAATGAAAGGAAAAGTACTTATAGTTGATGATGAAGATAATATCCTAGAAATAATGAAGACATGGCTTAGTGATATCGGATATCATTGCATGACAGCTAATAATTATGAAGATGCAATTAGAAAGATCGATGACAATCCACTGGATATAATAATAACAGATGTATGTCTTGGAGAAGATAGCGGCTTAGATATAGTTAAATATGTCAATGAACTCGAAGAAAGAATTCAGATTATTGTTATAACTGGATTTGCTGAAGTAGAAGAGGCTGTTGAGGCAATGAAAAATGGTGCATATGACTATATTAAAAAACCATTTCATAAGGATAGAATTCTTACCTCAGTTGAGAATTGCTTTGAGAGGCAGATGCTTATTAATGAGAATAAAATATTTAAGAAAAAATTACAAGATGAATATAATTTTCAGAATATTATAGGTGCTAGTAAGCCAATGTTAAGGGTATTTGACATCATAAAAAGAATAGCTGACTCTAGTCAAAGTACGGTGCTTATACAAGGGGATTCTGGAACAGGAAAAGAATTAGTTGCAAAGGCTATTCATTTTAATTCCACGAGAAAAGATATGCCTTTTGTAGAAATAAATTGCAATACATTGAGTGATACACTTTTTGAATCTGAACTTTTTGGACATGTAAAAGGTGCTTTTACGGATGCCAAAAACAGTAAAAAAGGTATTTTAGATGTAGCTGATGGGGGTACATTATTTTTGGATGAAATAGGGGATCTTAAGCCATCATTTCAAGTCAAATTGCTTAAAGTACTTGAAGAAAAGAAATTTAGAAGAGTTGGTGGAGTAGAAGATATTAATGTTGATATAAGACTTATTGTGGCTACAAACAGGGATTTAAAGAAAGAAGTTGAAAAGGGTAATTTTAGAGAAGACCTTTATTATAGACTTTCTGTAATTCCTATAGAATTGCCTCTACTAAAAGATAGAGGTGAAGATATTATACTTATTGCACAGTTTTATATTGATAAATTTAATGCTGAATTTAATAGGAATGTCAAAGGACTGAGTCAAAAAGGAAAATGGGTCTTAAAAAATTATTCTTGGCCGGGAAATATCAGAGAACTTAAAAATGTTATTGAGAGAGCAGTACTGCTTGAACGTAAAGAATTCATTGATTTAAATTTCTTTAAAAAAGAGTCCATAATTAATGATAAAATAGTTTCTGAAGAAGATGATGGTATTCCGAGCCTTGAAAAAGTAGAAATAGAACATATTAAGAAAGTGCTTGAATTTACTCAAGGTAAGAAGAAAAAAGCAAGTGAGCTTCTTGGTATAAGCAGAAGAACACTTTATCAAAAGATAAAAGAATTTCATATTGATGTAAATAAAGATTAATTTTTTATAAAAAATGGGAAAAAAATTCTCTTTAAATTTTTACTAATCCCTATAAAATATTAACATAGAGTATTTGGTATATATATTGCTAGAATATTTACATGAAACCAAAACTTTTGATTTTTGAACCAGATTTTTCAATAAGTGAGATAATTCGTTTTTCAATGGAAAACGATTTTCAATGCATTCCTGTTTTCGATATTGAGTCTGTACTAAAAATAAAAGATCCATGTGTATTTATTTGTGATTGTGATATCTATTATAATAATAGAGATATAATATCTAAATATCTCACATCTTTTGATAATAAGCCTGGATTTATTCTTTTATCATTATTTGATAGGAAAAGAAATAATTGTGATAGAGATTTGGTTGATTATCTCATGATAAAGCCATTTGAACTTGATGAACTTATCCTTAATATTAAGGAGCTTGAGTTTTTTAATAGAAAAATACATAGTAAAAAGAATTTTTCCGCATATATACCAGCTAAGTATTCATATATTTCAAAGATTAAAAATATTATTTTGAGGACTATTAATGATATATGCAAGAATGAAGTAGATCCTGCGAATTGTAGACTTATATTTGAGGAATTGGCAGAAAATACTATATCTCATGCATATCCTGATAAATTTGGTTATATTGAGATCATTTTATCTTTCTCTTTAGAAAACAATTTTTCTATAGAAATTAGGGACACGGGTAATGGATTTGATATGCAGGATTTAAATAAAAGCCTTGAGGATTATCAGAAAAATATTATGAGAAAGCGTGGCAGGGGTTTGCTACTTGTAAAAGAATTAAGTGATGACCTTATAATAGAATCAAAACCTGGAAAAGGTACTAATATCAAGGCAATTATTAGCCTTTCAAAGTAATTTCGGGCTCATTATTTATTATTTTAAGGGTGATATTTTTTTTTTCAAGCTCGCATTCAATTTTTACAAGGAGTTCATCTATGAGCCTAAGTCGCCTTGATATCTCTCTTGCGATATTATGTATTAGAATTAGATAATCTTGAGGGAAAAGTTTAAAGAGTTGGAATAGTGTTTTTTTAGTTATTATTGAAACAGTTAATTTATCTGATGCGATTACGGAAGCAGTGCGCGGGCCAAGATCAATGAGTTCCATCTCTCCAAAACAGCTTCCAGGACCTATTTCTCCTAAAAAAAGCTTGTCGTCGGCAATATTTTTATATATCATTACAGCACCCGATTTAATGAGAAATAGTTCTCCACTTCTTTCTCCTTCCGAGAAAATAATTTGATTCTTTTCATAAGTTTTATTCTGAGAATTATCAAAAATATAGGATACAGCATCCTTGCTCAAGCCATGGAATATTGTAATAATATTTTCAGCATTCATAAACTTGATTATAGCAGAATTTTATATAAATTCAAAAGAAGAGCAAATTTGAATTGAATTGTGATATTGATTTTAGTAAAATATTTTTATGGAAGAAGATAGTAAAATGGGACTCATTAAATTTGGCATAGGAATGTCTTTGTTGATGTTCATTATGTATAGAAGATTTGAGTCAGTTTATTTTTTTTATTCTGGAATATTATTGCTTTTTATATCAATGATATTTCCGCTGATTTTTTATCCTTTTTATTATTTAGTAAAAAAAGTTTTTTTAATAATTGGAAAATCTATATCTTTTGTAGTTTTATTTTTAATTTTCTATTTCATTCTCACTCCTCTGTCATTTTTTTACAGGCTATTTTCAAGGGATTCTCTATTATGCAAAAAAAAAATCCTTACTTCTTGGAAGGAAAGGGATCACCTTTATACAAAATATGATTTGGAGGACATGTTTTGATACTTAAAGCTATTTTTATTATTCTTTTTATCCTTGAATTTCTTATGACCTTTAATGTAGCTGAAAAAGGATTTCTATATTTAATTGCTGGTTCTATTCTCACAATAACAGGCTTTTTTCTTGTTAGAAAACAAGAAATGAAAATTCTTATGAAAGAAATAAATCTTAAAAAAGAGGAAAATGAAATAAATAATAGAAAAATACTAGATTCAGAAAAAATAAAGAAAAATATCAAAATTGGAAAATCTACAATTTCTAGATCTATGTTTGTATTAAAAGCAATACTTCAAGCCCAAAATGAAGATGCTGCATTTTCGGCTTTTTATAATTTGCTATCAAAAAATTTAAATGCTTCAAGTTATACTGTATATATGATTGATAATGATAATAATCTAAAAATAAAATATTCATATTCGAAAAATAATTCTATTAAACCAGGAATAATGGTCAAAAAGGGTGATAATAATATACTTGGTTATGTTGCTGAAAAGGGAGAAATTGTTTCTACTCTAGGGCTTGAGAGAGACAAGACCCTTTCAGGGCTTTTTAATAAACTTCCTGTCAAAACACTTATATGCGCACCTATAAAAATTGAGAACAAGGTTGTTGGATTAATAAATATAGAAGAATTTTCGGAAGGTTCATATTCTAGAGAGGATCTTTCAGTAGTAGATACTTCCTGCTTTTTCCTTGGACTCTCATTAGAACTTCTTAAGGTCGGATATAGATTTTGAGTTTATTACAAGTATTGAATGAATATAAGATATTATTCTATGCAGTAATCTTAGCTATATCTATAATTATTTTTTATAAGAGCAGGATAGAGCTGGCATTGATATTTTTTATACTATGTATTCTTTTAACCGACCCATCATGGGAATATCATTCTAAAATAAAGACCACTGATTCATCTGTTCTTTATGTTGATAATTCATTATCTATGAAGTATTGGGGGAAAATTTTTAAACGGGATCTTAATAAATTTATCAATAAGCATAATGATGATTTTACCGTTATTCCGAAAAAAGTAGATTTTTCAGAAAATGGATCAAAGATTTTGGATGATATAAATAGATTATCAGTGAAATATAAGAATATTTTTATAATTAGTGATTTTTTTGATAATCTTTCAGTAAGAAGTGTTTATTCTGGCTCTTCGAATATATTTGTATTTAAGCCTAAAATTATTTCTAAACCTAATATATCTTTTGAAAATTATGAGCTAAAAAGATCCCGTGGAGAGCCTATTGATGTAGATGTATTATTAGAAGGGAAAAATAGTTTTGAATCGTATTTAAGAGTTATAAATACAAATGGTAATTTATTGTTTAAAAAAAAGGTATTACTCAAAAAAGGATATAATCATCTGAAAATAATGCCAGATAATTTGAATGGATTTGATGGTGAAATAAAACTTTCTATTTCAGAATTACCTGATGAAGAGATAAAAGAAGATAATATCCTTAATATTCCTTCAGCAGAGCCTATAAAAAAATATTCGATAGTATTGTGTGCAGATAAAATATCAAAAAACCTTATTAGTATATATAATATAATTGATATGAGAGGAGATATTTCGCAAAGTATTTTTATAAAAAACAATAAACTTTCAAATATGAAAAATGATCTGATTAATAAAAAAATTCCTAAAAATACTGATTTAATAATAGTTTTTCTTTCAAGTGAATGGCCGGATAATATAATGTTGAATAAAATACTTTCTTCCTCAAAAAAGGCTTCTATACTTTTAGTATGTGATGATAAAAAATTATTTTCACAAAAATATGATAATATGCCCTTTATATTTCGTTCATTGAGTCCAGTGAATAATGCTGTAAAAAATCCAGAATTCAATAAAGCATTTTTTGATATAAATATTTTTGATTCAAAAGAAAAATTTAAAAAATTTTTCCCAAGGGATGAATCTGCTTATGAAATATCTTGCCTTAAGGACCCTGTTAAAATACTCTATTCAGATCAGAATAATATAATACTTTTATGGAAAATTGATAAAAGAATGCTTTCGGTGATAACAACTGAAGACTTTTATAGATTTTTAGGATTTGAATTTAATTATACTAATTCACCAATTTTTAAGGATTTTTTTAATGACTTTATTTCATTTCTTTTAAACAAGAAAAATGAAAAACTAATGTTTAAGCATATTGAAAGATTGAATAAAGGGAAAAAGAGTATCATATATGTGAAAAGAGAATCTCAAAATCTCAAGGTAAGCATATTGGCTGGATATGATAATAAAAAGCTTTTCACAATTTCAAGTAAGGAGGATGGAAAATATGTTATGGCTGAATATACACCTGAAAAAACAGGGATATTATATTTAAAAGCTTTAATCCCTGATACAAAATATTCTGTAGAAGTAACATCTTTGGTACTGAAAAATGATGAAAATTTTCATCTTGGTTTTAATGAAGGTTTTAAGAATAAATATTTCCCAGGAATACAAGTAAAATACTTTGATTTTTCGACTGATCCTGAAAAATATTTGGGTACGGAATATATTAGGAAATTATTTAGATTATCTGAATCCTCAATATTATATTTAATTTTAATGATTTTATTTTCAAGTTATCTTTTCCGTGAATGGAAAGAAATATCATAGACTTTTGATTATTATTTTTCTGTTTTCTTCATAAATTCTGACATTGTGGACTTTTTCAGTCAGTTCTTCACATATACCATTTATAAAAAATGTAGTGCCAGAAGGAAGATTTCCCATTACAATTATTTCAGGGACAAATTTTTTATAATCTTTTATAAGCGAGTTTAAGAAATAGATTTTTTCAGTAAGAAAATCTGATTTAACCTTAAGATTCTCATATTTTTTCAATTCATTTTTAATTAGATTTTTATTTGCAAAGTCAATAGAAGATAATTTTTGAGCGTTCAGGAATAGCTTGTTTATTATTTTTGAATTCTTATCTAATATTGAATTAATTTTTGTAAGTTCCATTTGAGAATTGTTTTTTTCACGGAATATTTCAGCAAGTGCTTCTCTGCTATTAATTTTTAATTCTATATAACCTATACTGTTAACAGGAATATTGCATTTTAATATTATTTGTTGACCGGCTGTGATTATATTATCTCTGAATTTATCGTTTACTTCTATAATTGCCTTTTTTCCTGCATTGAGAATAGTACCTACCATATTTTTATGTATGATAATATTTCTTAGAGATTTTAAGTATGTACTATAACCGGCAAGAATATCAATATCTTTTAATGCAATTATTCTGTTTTTCTTTCCACCAACTACATAATTAGTTACAGTAACTTTACCATTGACTGATTCTAGGTCACTTTTTCCCACTTTTCCTTTTATAGTCATGTCATACTGACTTTTTATATTATAATTGTCAGTTACATCTCCATCGATAATTACAGCACCAGAGTAACTTATATTTCCTACTTTAATATCAACATTGCATTTTAATTGATAAAGTTTATGAAAAAATAGCCTTGAATCTGTTCTTATTATTGTCCCATTTGTCCTTGATATTATTTTTCCCTTAGAAAAATCATAATTTAGCTCTGGATGTATAAACTTTCTAAAGTCTATTTTTTCAGGGACTAGTATTTCTCCAATAAGATCATTGCTTTTTATATCAGTTGCTTTATTTAAAGGTGTTAACCAGTTTATTGCCTTCTCAAAATCATCTGCTGGTTTTTCTAATAGCTCTTCAAGAGTCGAGAAATGTTCATCATCTTCTTTATCCAGCTCGAGTTTTTCGACTTTTGATTTTCCAAGAATACAATACAAAAGGAGAGAAAGAAGACTTACTAGACTTTTTATACTAAGTCTATCTGATTTTTTAAATCTAAAGCTTGAAGAGCTTATATATAAAAGACCAAGTTCTTCATTATTGAAGTTCAAGGGCAGGCTTAAAACAGAGCTAATATTATGTGCTATTACACTTTTTGCATGTGAAAATTCCTGATGAAGTTGAGCATTTGTAATAACTATTGATTTATTTTCCGAAAAAGACTTATATATAAGTGTTTTAGAGACCCTTAATGTAGGGAGAATATGTGGACTTATTTCTCCGTTTGTTGACATATATGGGAATAATTCTTCGGAATACTGACTTTTTATAAATATAAGTGTATTTTCTGCAGAGAATTTTTTTTTGAGATATATTAGTATTTTCTGCATTATTATTGATGGTGAAGAAATGGGTATCAATTGAAGAAATTCTTTTGAATTTGTGTCATCAAGAAATTCTTCTTCTTCTGAAAAAGTAAATCTCATTTCTACTGAACCAATTACAATAAGATCATTTGGAGAAAGTTTAACAACTCTGTCTCCAATCTCTTTACCATTAAGTAAAGTTCCTGTAGTACTAAAAAGGTCTTTTATGAAAAAACTATTCTTATCATTAAATATTATTGCATGCTTTTTTGAAATTCCAGAATATGGAAGTTCAAGTTCGCATTCTTTGGATTTTCCGATTGTTATTTTATCTTCTGAAAAGCTTGTTTTAGGAATGGAAGGATTTATAAAATGAAGATAAAATTTTGACATCTTATATTTTTTCGCCATCCTCTGGACAGTATTTCCAGTGAGGAAGAAGTTCTCTACCGCAAATTGGACATTTTTTCTTTTTTTCTGCGAGTAGCTCTCCTAAGAGTTTATTTAAGAGTTCCGTTTTTATTTGATGAGTCACTCATTACCTCCGATTTTTGATATTAAAGTTATCGGAATTAGTAATATTTTATTTAGGGTAAAAAGGTGAAAGAGATAGGGGATAAGGGATAAGGAAGGAAATACTGGAATATGGGGAAATATAAATATTATTATGATATAATATCTATATATTAATGTTTTAAAGGAGGAATTAGTATTATGTTTAGTGATATTGAGATAGCAAATTCTGCCAGTATATATCCTATTGAGCGAATAGCTAATAAACTAGGTATTCAAAGTGAATATCTGGAATATTTTGGGAAATATAAAGCAAAGCTCTCTTTAGATATTAGAAAGCACAGAGAACCAAAAGCAAAGGTGGTTCTTATTACTGCAATGACTCCTACTCCATATGGGGAAGGGAAGACCACGGTTTCAATTGGTCTTAATGATGCTTTAAACAAGATAGGATTTAAATCAATCGTTACCTTAAGAGAACCATCTTTAGGGCCTGTTTTTGGAGTAAAAGGCGGAGCAGCTGGTGGGGGGTATTCCCAAGTAATTCCTATGGAGGATATTAATCTTCATTTTACAGGTGATTTACATGCTGTTACTTCTGCTCATAATCTTTTGGCGGCACTAATAGATAATAATTATTCTACATCAGATAAAAGTTGCATGCTTCCAGGTGGAATAATTTGGAATCGTGTCCTTGATATGAATGACAGGGCATTGAGAAATGTCATTATTGGTCTTGGCGATAAGGGGGGGCAAATAAGAGAAAGTGGTTTTCAGATAACAGCTGCTTCAGAAGTTATGGCAATACTTGGACTTTCATATGATCTTGAGGATTTGAAGGAAAGACTTTCAAACATTATTGTTGCAGTGGATAAATCCGGAGATTATATATATGCCAAAGATCTTAATGCACAGGATGCCATGACAATACTTCTTAAACAGGCATTAATGCCTAATCTTGTCCAATCACTTGAAGGAAATGCTGCAATAATACATACAGGACCATTTGCAAATATTGCGCATGGTACAAATTCTATTATTGCACTTGATATTGCTCGTAGATTAGCAGATTTTGTTGTTATAGAAGCTGGCTTTGGAAGTGATCTTGGTGCAGAAAAATTCTTTGATTTGGTATCAAGACAAAAGGGGGGAGCTTATCCCGATGCAGTGGTTATTGTAGCCACTATAAGAGCACTCAAACATCATGGTGGATGTAAGAAAAAAGAATTGAAGCAGAAGAATATTAATATGGTAAAAAAGGGACTCCCAAATCTTATAAAGCATATTGATAATATGAAATCATTCAATAGGCCTGTATTTGTGGCTTTAAACACATTTGAAACGGATGATCCGGAAGAGATTTCTATTGTTTCAGAGGCAATAAAGGAATTGGATTCTGAACTTTTTCCTGTAAAAGTTTGGCAGAATGGTGGTGATGGAGCAATAAAACTTGCTGAGAAAATATCAAATATTCCATTCGGCGATTTAAGTACTAGAAATTTTGTGTATGAACTGGGGGATGACATATTTACTAAGATTGAAAAGATTTCCAAAAGGATTTATGGTGCTTCTGGAGTTGTATTTCAGCGTAAAGTAAAAAGGAAGATCGCTTCATTAAATGATGGCATATTTAGGAATTTGCCAATTTGTATGGCAAAGACTCAGTCATCTATTAGTGACGATTCAAATTTGCGAGGAAGGCCTACTGATTTTGAAATAGAAGTTAAGGATATAAGGATAAATTCAGGTGCAGGGTTTATAGTTGTATATACTGGAGATGTCATGACAATGCCAGGATTACCTAAAATTCCTGCTTCTGAGAATATGAAAATAGATAAAAATGGAATAGTTTCTGGACTGTTTTAATATAATGCACTTTATTTAAACTTAAATGATTTAGCACACTATTTCCCTGTTTTCACTTGGATAGTGTTCAAATCTAGACAGGCTGTTGAAAAACTTCTAATTACAAGGGATATGGGATAAGGGGTAAGAGGTAAGGGAAAGTAACCGGACCTAAAGCCCCTCAAGAGTATATTATAGTGTTTAAGCATATCGATATATACAAAAGGGCCTGCTAAAATGTGTAAGCCGGGTACCCGTTTTCTATAAATATACAGTTTTTGTGTAGGACTTAAGAAACATTTATTGACTTTTTCAACAGCTTGTTAACCTTTAACCTGTTCACCTACAAAGATTATACAGGATCCTCCTGAATTTAATTTTTTTATTGACTTGGTCACATGATAATATTATAATTTATTGTGAAAATATTCACAATAAAAGAAAAAGTGTTGTTTTTGAGCAAAAACTAAAAGATTGGAGGAATTATTATGGACTGTAATGGAATTCTTTCTAAGTATGAACCGAAACCCGAAAATCTTCTGGAGATCCTGCATGATATTCAGGATGCATCAGGAAATAATTTCCTGAGCGATGAAGATGTAGTTTCTATCAGCGAATATGTTAAGATGCCAGTTGATTTGGTTGAGTCAACTCTTTCTTTTTACAGCATGTTCAGCAGAAAAAAAAGGGGAAAATATGTGATTCGTATATGTAATTCACCCTCCTGTTATATCAGTGGCTCGGAGAATTTAATTGAATATATTAAAGATAAACTTGAACTTTCTGACAATTCTACAACAAAAGACGGAATATTCACAGTTGAGATTTCAAGTTGTTTGGGCCTATGTGAAAAATCACCTGCTATGATGGTTAATGAAGAGGTATATGTTAATCTTACAAAAGAAAAGATTGATAATATTATTGCTGATTATAGGGGGAGAAAATGAGTGAAGCCATTGTATTAAAAAATCTTGGAGTAATAGATCCTGAAAGTATTGATGCCTATATTGGTGTAAATGGATATGCTGCATTAAAGAAAGTTCTTTCCGGAATGAAATCTAATGATGTAGTAGATGAGATCAAAAAATCAGGACTTCGTGGCCGTGGAGGAGCAGGTTTCCCTACAGGTTTAAAGTGGGATTTTACAGCAATTTTAGAAGGTGAAAAATATATTGTATGTAATGCTGATGAGGGTGAGCCGGGAACCTATAAAGACCGTTATATTATGGAAGGGGATCCTCATAAACTTATTGAGGGAATGATCATAGCAGGATATGCAATCGGTGCAGTCAAGGGGTATATCTATATTAGAGGCGAATATAACCTTTCAATTAAAAGAGTTAAGAAAGCAATTGAAGATGCAAAGAAGAAGGGTTTCTTAGGTGAAAATATCTTAAACAGTGGTTTCTCTTTTACTTTGGAAGTTAAAAGGGGTGCTGGTGCATATGTATGCGGTGAAGAGACATCTTTGATAAACTCCATCGAAAGCAAACGCGGTTATCCAAGAATAAAACCTCCTTTTCCAGGAGTAGAAGGCCTATGGCAAAAACCTACAGTAGTAAATAATGTAGAGACACTTGCAAATGTAGCTCCAATAATCTTGAATGGAGCTAACTGGTTTAAAGGATTTGGAACAACGGATTCTCCAGGCACAAAGATATTTATGGTATTTGGTGATGTAAACAAACCTGGAATAGTAGAAGCTGAGATGGGCACATCAATGAAAAAAATCATAGAAGAATCAGCAGGTGGAGTAAAGGGTGAGTTTAAGGCTGCTCTTATTGGTGGAGCTGCTGGAAGTTTTGTTACTTCAGACATGATGGATATTCCTCTTGATTATAAGAGCCTTATCGGAAAAGGTGCTGTATTAGGTTCAGGTGCTATTCTTGTAATCAATAAAGAAAAAGACATGAAGGGTATTTTAAAGAATATTATTGAATTTTTTGAACATGAATCTTGTGGACAGTGTTTCCCTTGTCGCTTAGGATGCAAAATGCTTGATGAACTTATGGGAAAATGTATTAATGGTGAAGATCAGAAAGAAAACTTTGAAAAGATGAGACAACTTTCGCTTGCTATGAAAGAATCAAGCCTTTGTGCACTTGGTCAATCGCCATATATGCCAATTGAATCCGCTTATAAATATTTTAAAAGCGAACTTACAGCTTCTTAAGGAGGAATAATGAAAGAAGTCAAAGCAATGATAAATGGAAAACAGGTTAAGGTTGGGGCCGGAACTACAATACTCGATGCTGCAAAGACTATTGGGATAAAAATACCTACTCTTTGTCATCATGAAGATCTTCATTCTAGTGGAAGATGCGGAATTTGTGTAGTAGAGGTAGAAAATTCACCAACACTTAAAAGATCATGCTGCACTGAGCTTGCTGATGGAATGGTAATAGACACTAATTCTAAAAGAGTCAGAGAGACAAGAAAAGTCTTGACTGAACTTATTCTTGCTAATCATCCTGATGATTGTCTAAGGTGCGTTAAAAATCAAAATTGTGAGCTTCAGGATCTGAGTAGAGAACAGGGAATTCGTTCTAATAGGTTTCCAAGTATTTTTAAGAGAAAAGAAAAAGATGAAAAGAGTGTTTCTGTTGTGAGAGATCCAAATAAATGCATACTATGTGGTCGATGTGTAGAAGTATGCAATGAAGTTCAAACAGCATATGCAATAGCGATAATGGAGAGAGGATATGACTCAAAGGTAGGGACTCCAATGGATATGCCACTTTCAGGTACTTCCTGCATCAACTGCGGGCAGTGTATCTCAGTATGTCCTGTAGGAGCACTTTATGAAAAAAGTGAGATTGACCTTGTATGGGAAGCACTTAATGATCCTGATAAACATGTTGTTGTCCAGGAAGCTCCAGCTGTTCGAGTAGCAATTGGTGAAGAATTTGGTTTTGAACCCGGATATATAGGTTCTGGAAAAATGCATGCAGCTCTTAAGAGATTAGGTTTTGACAAGGTATTTGACACTAACTTTGCAGCTGATCTTACTATAGTAGAAGAGGGTACAGAAGTAGTAAATATTCTTAAGGAAGCTATAGCAACAGGCAATATGGAAAAACTTCCTGTTCTTACTTCCTGCTCGCCAGGCTGGATAAAATTCATAGAGACATTTTTCCCAAAACTTATTAACCATATATCCAGTGCAAAATCACCTCAGCAAATGTTTGGTGCTCTTGCAAAGACATATTATCCTGAAAAAGCAAATATAAATCCTAAAGATATAGTAAGCGTCTCTATAATGCCATGCACAGCAAAAAAATACGAAGCTAGAAGGCCCGAAATGAGAGCCAGCGGATTCCAGGATGTGGACTATGTGCTTACAACAAGAGAATTTGCTCAAATGATCAGAGAAGCCGGTATTGATTTTGCAAACCTACCAGAGATACCTGCAGAAGAGATGATGGGTGCATATACTGGTGCTGCTACAATTTTTGGTGCAACAGGGGGAGTTATGGAGGCAGCATTAAGGACTGCTTATGAGCTTGTTTCTGGAAAACCTCTGGAAAAAGTAGAGCTTGAGATGTGCCGAGGTATTCAGGGAGTTAAAGAAGCAATTGTTCCTATTCCATTACCAGATGGTGGTGAATTCCCACTAAAAGTAGCTGTTGCTCATGGTCTTGGAAATGCAAGACAGCTTCTTGATAAAATCGGTTCAGAAATTGAAAAAGATGGGAAGAGCTCTTATCATTTTGTAGAGATAATGGCATGCCAAGGTGGTTGTGTCGGTGGCGGGGGTCAGCCTTATGGCTCGACGATTGCTGTCAGAGCAAGAAGAGGAGAAGGCCTCTATAAGGAAGACAGAGAGCTTCCTATTAGAAAGTCACATCATAATGAAGCTGTCAAAAAGCTTTATGAAGATTTTCTTGGTGAACCAAATTCTCACAAAGCACATGAATTATTACATACCACCTATTCAGTGAGAGATATAATAAGTGGAAAGTCTAAATAAATTATAATTTGGAATAAATATTTTTAGGGGGATTATTGTGAATACAGATGTATTGATCATTGGTGGTGGTGCTGCATAGAAGCCGATGCAGTTATACTTTCCATGGGATATAAGCCAAATACAGAGCTTGCAAAAAATAATAATATACAAATGAATGATTATGGATTTATTAAAGTAGATGAATACATGAGGACAAATGATCCTGATATATTTGCAGTAGGTGATTGTGCGGAAAAAAAGGATTTTATTACTAGAAAGACAAGTCGCCTGATGCTTGCATCAATAGCTTGTGCAGAAGCAAGAACAGCAGCTATGAATCTCTATAGTTTGCATGCTATAAAGACTTTTAGTGGCACTATAGGAATATTTTCAACATGTATTGGAGATGAATGCTTTGGTGCTGCTGGTATAACTGAGGATTATGCTATAAAACAAGGATTTGATGTATTATCAGATTCTTTTACTGGAATAAACAGGCACCCAGGTACTTTGCCAGATACTAAAAAACAGACAGTAAAACTTATTGTTGGTAAGGAAAATGGAATAATACTAGGTGGAGAAGTGTGTGGTGGAAAAAGTGCTGGGGAGATAATTAATATTATAGGACTTGCTATTCAAAATAGGATGACAATATATTCTCTTATGAATATGCAAATAGGGACTCATCCTCTCTTAACCGGGCCACCAACTGCTTATCCATTGCTTAAAGCAGCTGAAAGTCTTGCAAAAAAGATGCATTGATCTTATTATATTGCCACTAAAGTGATTGAAATCAAATATGTTTACACATTTTATTTCACATTGCCGATTTTAAAGTACTGAATTTCTGTATTTTATTATATTCACT